>Ga0192647_100558_pt1 | contig 26213 bp, 30 predicted proteins | sample LauGreFa1BDMLBSN_2_FD_133046 | JGI IMG/M metagenome (GOLD analysis project Ga0192647, IMG submission 133046) | Freshwater lake microbial communities from Lake Michigan, USA - Fa13.BD.MLB.SN - reassembly | ecosystem: Environmental > Aquatic > Freshwater > Lake | place: Lake Michigan, USA... | reverse complement strand
CGACCCAGCCTTCGCCGACAAATTCCTTGTCGATACCGGCCATAATCCGCAACAGCGTCGATTTACCCGAACCGTTGACACCCAGCACACCAATCTTCGCGTCCGGATAGAAGGAGAGGTGGACATTGTCCAAAACCTTCTTGCCGCCGGGCCACGTCTTGGTAAGTCCCTGCATGTGATAAATAAACTGACGCGCCATGAAGAAAAAATCTCCGACAAGAGGAATGAAGTGTGATTGCTCCGTATGTAGCGGTCCGGACACGTCGGAGCAAGAGTTCCCTCACTTGGCCTCGCACTCAAATTTGGCATCACACAACAGCCAAGGTGGCAAAGTTCCGATTGCAGGCACCCCCGACTCCGGTCTAAAAGGTGAAGTGGATGAAAATCCGAGTGGGCCTGTAGCTCAATGGTTAGAGCCGACCGCTCATAACGGTCTGGTTGCAGGTTCGAGTCCTGCCGGGCCCACCACGCTTCCCCCCAGTGGGGCTACGCGTGGTGCAGCCATGCGAAGCATCATCAACATGGGCGAAGCAGTGTCCGGCATAGCCCGCAGAGCGACGACGAACTAGATGGGAATATGTGATACGTTTACAGTATCAATAGCATCAATCATCCTGATCACGCGCAATATCAAAGCACCAACTCAGCATCGAAAGCGAAACACCACCATGGCTGACAGACTGAAGGGCAAAGTGGCACTGATCTCGGGCGGCGCCACAGGCATGGGCGGGGCCTCATCAAAACTCTTTGCCGCTGAAGGCGCGAAAGTCGCCATCGTTGATGTCAACATGGAGGCAGCCCAAGCAACCGCGGCAGAAATCACCCGCGCCGGTGGCGTCGCCATCGCGCTCAAAGCCGATGTCTCGAAAGCCGACGAGGTCAACGCCGCAGTTGCAGCAGCCCACAGGGCGTTCGGCCCGGTCAACGTCCTGTTCAACCATGCCGGCACCATCGTCATCAAGCCCTTCCTCGAAACAACAGAGGAAGAATGGGACTGGTTGCACGATGTGAACGTCAAAAGCATGTTCCTCATGACCAAAGCCGTCATCCCGCACATGCTAGCCGCAGGCCGTGGCTCTATTGTCTGTACCTCCTCGATTTCAGCCGTCCTCGCAACACCCAATGAAGTGCTTTACGACACAACCAAAGGCGCCGTGCATATGTTCTCCCGCGCCATCGCCGTCGAGTTCCGTGATCGGAATATCCGGTGCAACGCCGTCTGCCCCGGCTTCATCCAGACACCCCACGGGAACCGCGAAGTGAAGGAACTTGCAGCCCTCGGCGTTGATGTTTCCGATGAAGCGATTGCCGCCCAGCAGGGCCGCATGGGATACCCCGAAGATGTCGCCCGCGCCGCGCTATATCTTGCCAGTGATGACGCGGAATTTGTCACCGGCCAGCAACTCTTCGTCGACAACGGCTTTTCCGCCGTCTGACAGGGAAAACCGACAGCCCAGGCACAGGATCATGATCCGCTCGGGCGCTTCCGTAGTATACTTTTCGGTTTCCGCATCAATCCAACAGGGCATTCCACAGAATGGCTGATAGCTTGTTCCCGCCCTCACGCGCCGAAGCCCTCCGTCGGCTCGCGCATTTTGTCCCCAAAGCCGGTTCAGCCTATGCCGCCGGACGCAATACAGATAGCGGCCCCGATCAACAAGGCGCCGTTTCAAAGCTCTCGCCCTATCTCCGTTACCGGCTCCTCACCGAGCAGGAGACCGTGGCCGAAGTTTTGGGACGACATAGCCTCACCGCGGCAGAAAAATTCGTACAAGAGGTGCTGTGGCGCACCTATTGGAAAGGCTGGCTGGAAATGCGCCCGGAGATCTGGTCGCGCTATCTGGCTGGGTGCGACACGGATAGGGAACGCATTCACAACACACGCGCACTGGCCGATGCTGAAGCGGGCCGCACCGGAATAGAAGGCTTCGACGATTGGGCACGCGAACTCGTAACAACGGGCTATCTGCACAATCACGCCCGCATGTGGTTCGCCTCGATCTGGATTTTCACGCTCCGCCTGCCATGGACCTTGGGGGCGGATTTCTTCCTGCGCCATCTGATCGATGCCGATCCCGCAAGCAACACGCTCTCCTGGCGCTGGGTTGCCGGGTTGCAGACGGCAGGCAAAACCTATCTCGCAACAGCTGACAATATCGCACGCTACACAAATGGCCGTTTCGCCCCGAAAGGTCTGGCGAAAGACGCACCCGCCCTGACCGAACCACCCGTTCCTGCTCCAAGCCCTCTTCCCACTCACCCGATTTGGGATGAACGCACACCATCTCTCCTGCTGGTCACCCATGAGGATCTTCATCCCGAGTCATCTTTTCCCGATGGCTCAAAGTTTAGCAACGCCCTGATCATCAACGATGATACCCTGTTATGGGGCGAAGGCGCCCGCCAGTTCGTGAGCACTGCCGTCACCGAAACCGCGGCTCGGCTTGCTTCCCGTTTCAACAGCGGCGTCGAGATCACAAAAACGCTCGATCCGGAGACACTGATTGCAGCCGCCCGGGCAGCTGGCATAAGGCAGATCGTGACTGCCTATACCCCGATTGGCCCTGTTGCAGAGGCCTTGTCCCGCAGTGAACCGGTTCTCGCTCGCGAGGGGATCAGCCTCGTCCGTGTGCGCCGCCCATGGGACAGTGCCTTCTGGCCGCACGCCAAGCGCGGTTTCTTCGCCTTCAAGGAACAGATGCCCAACCTCCTGCGGGCGGGAGGTCTGCTCTGACCGGCCCTCTCAACATTGTCTGGTTCAAGCGCGACCTGCGCATCACCGATCATCGCCCCCTGGCAAGCGCTGCGGGGCGCGGTCCCGTTTTGCCGCTCTATATTGCCGAGCCGGAACTCTGGGCCGAGCCGGACGCCTCGGAACGGCAATGGGCCTTTGTCGCGGAAAGCCTAGTCGAACTCCGCAATAGCCTTGCCGCCTTAGGCCAGCCTCTCTGCATCATGCTCGGCAATGCTGTGCCCGTCCTTGAGACGCTCCGCCAGCGCCACGGCATTGCGGCCCTCTGGAGCCACGAGGAAACCGGCAATGGCTGGACATATGCACGCGACAAAGCGGTTGTTGCTTGGGCCAAAAACGCCGGTATCCCTTGGCATGAGGCACGACAATTCGGCGTCGTACGTCGTCTCCATTCACGCAATGGCTGGGCCGCCGCATGGGATCGCGATATGGCCGAACCCGTGACAGTACCGCCTGAAGCGTTGATGCCGCTGGCCGGTGACTTTTCGTCGCGTATTCCAAACGCCGACGAGCTCGGCCTAGCACCCGATCCCTGCCCCAAGCGCCAACCCGGCGGCCGAACTGCGGCCTTGTCCACGCTGCAAAGTTTTTTGAACCAACGCGGCCGCAGCTACCGGTTCGAAATGTCGAGCCCAGTCACCGCATTCACATCCTGCTCGCGTCTCTCCCCGCATCTGACATGGGGCACGGTCTCGATGCGCGAGGTCGCTCAGGCAAGTCAGGCCCGGATATCGGCCCTCAAAGGGCTCGACGATCCCCGCTCGAAAGCATGGCGCGCCTCCCTCGTCTCGTTCATCGGGCGCCAGCACTGGCATTGCCACTTCATGCAGAAACTGGAGGATGAGCCGCGCATCGAGTTTGAAAATCTCCACCGCGCCTATGATGGCGTGCGCCCCGCAAGTAGCGATCCGTCCCGTCTCGCCGCATGGATCACCGGCAGAACAGGCTTTCCCTTTATCGATGCCTGCATGCGCGCCCTCGACCAGCATGGCTGGATCAATTTCCGGATGCGCGCCATGCTGATGTCCTTTGCAAGCTATCATTTGTGGCTACCATGGCGCGAAAGCGGGCTTCACCTTGCACGGAAATTCGTCGATTACGAACCCGGTATTCACTGGTCACAGGTCCAGATGCAATCGGGGACGACGGGCATCAACACGATGCGGATTTACAATCCCGTGAAGCAAGGCCTCGATCAGGATCCGACCGGCGCCTTCATACGGGCCTATCTTCCCGAACTCGATCCGGTACCCGACAGCTTCATCCACGAACCATGGCACTGGCCCGACGCCGCAACCCTGAACTATCCCGGCCCCATCGTGGATAACGCGGCAGCAGCCAAAGCCGCCCGCGAGGCTCTTTATGCGCTGCGAAAAGGGTCAGAACACAGGGAAGCAGCCCAAAAAATCGTAAAAAAACACGGTAGCCGAAAAGCCGGCATTCCGATGACCGGACGAAAAACAAGATCGGCACCCAAGAAGACAAACACAAAGCAACTCGCTCTGGATTTCTGATGAAAGTGTCAATCCGGAACTGCTAACGTTACTTGAAAGAACGCGTCAAACGCAGCTTGACATGTCAAACGTTGCTTGACATAAATCCTGATGGATATCGCGAGTATCTCCCACAAAGCACTGCGCCGGTTTTTCGAGACCGGCAACGCAAAAGGTCTTGTTGGCGATGCCGCGCGTATCCGCAAAATGCTGGCATTCATCGATGCCGCAGGCAGTTTTGACGAATTGGCCGTGCCATCCAATTATGGTCTGCATGAGTTGGTCGGCAACAAGACCGGGCACTGGGCAATGACGGCAACCAAAAACTGGCGCCTGACCTTCATCAAGATCGATGAAACCACGATTGCCGAGCTGGATATGGAGGATTACCACTAATGGCTATGACCATGCACTCCTCGCTAGCCGTTCATCCGGGTGACTGGCTGAAGAGCGAAGTTGTCGATCCCCATGGTGTGAGCATCAACCGCCTTGCGGCCAGCTTCCACGTAACCCGCCAGACGCTCAGCAACCTGTTCAATGGCCACACCGCCCTTTCGGCCGACATGGCGGTCCGGTTCGAGAAAGCCTTTGGTATCAAGGCCGAAACATTGATGCGGATGCAAACAACCTATGACTTAGCGGAGGCGCGTGCCCGTGCTGACAAGATCGTCATCGATAGGGTTCCGCCGGCCGCCTGAGTGAGCGACTTGTGATCTCCCTCTAAGAGGGTTGGGCGCTATCAAGTGCCATCAGCGATATTAATTTTTCCTGGGTGGCTTCTTCAGGGCTTAATTCACCCGTTAATCTGCCTTCACGCATGGTCACGATCCGGTCGGCCACAGCCATAACTTCCGGCAGCTCCGACGAGATCACAACAACGGCAATCCCGCGCCCGGCCAGCGTATCCAATATCTCGTGAACCTCAGTTTTCGCCGCAATATCGATACCGCGGGTTGGTTCATCGACAATCAAAATCTTCGGATCGAGCGACAACCAGCGCGACAGCACAATCTTTTGTTGATTGCCCCCGGACAGGTTGGAAATCAGCTGCTCCGGCCCTGTCATACGGACATTCATCATCGCCTTGAAGCGTTGCAGTTCCGCCGCCTCTTTTGCCTCATCGACAAAAATGCCAAGCTTCATGAAGCGGTCAAGCGAGGCCACCGAAAAATTTTGCCTAATAGCCAGTTGCAGGAAAAGCGCCTGTTGTTTGCGATCTTCGGGCACAAGTCCGATGCCGTGCTTCATCGCATCACGTGGCGAGCGAACAGTGACGTCCTCGCCGTCAATGGTGAAGCGCTCATAGGTTTTAAGATCAGCACCAAAAATGGCGCGGGCAAGCTCGGTTCGCCCCGCGCCCACAAGCCCCGCTATGCCTAAAATTTCTCCGGCACGGACATCAAGATCAACCCCACGCAAGACAGTGCCATGACGCCGCTCGCCCGTAACAATTGATTTTAGGCCTCTGATTGAGAGGCGGACATCACCGGGAGTGCGACGGGTTGCGGGACGCTTATAGAGATTGGACGCTTCGCGACCCGCCATTTTTTCGATGAATATCGGGATGGAAAGCGCGTCACGATCCAGAGTGGCCGCGAGCTTTCCGTCACGCAAAATCGTCACCCGATCACACAAGGCCATCGCCTCTTCCAGACGATGCGTCACGAACATCACCGAGACGCCTTCGCCGCGGAGGGTTTTGACAATCCCGATCAGGCGATCCACCTCCGCACCCGACAACGCGGATGTCGGTTCATCCATAATGATCAGCCGCGCTTTAATCGATAAAGCGCGCGCAATTTCAACCATTTGCTGCTCGGCAACGGAAAGGTCCGAAACAAGCGCATCCGGATCGATTGAAAGCCCAATGCGCTTCGTAATCTCGGCAGCATCAGACCGCATCCGCGCCCAATCGATAAAGCGACCAAAATGCAGCGGCTCGCGCCCGATAAAAATATTCTCGGCAACGCTCAAGGTCGGGACAAGATTGAACTCCTGATAAATCGTCACAATGCCCAGAGCTTGCGCCGCCTGCGGACTGGAAATTGTTACCGTATGCCCATCCCACACGATGGTGCCGGTATCTGGCAGCTGGGCACCGGAAATAATTTTTAAAATCGTCGATTTGCCCGCGCCATTCTCTCCCAGAAGGCCAAGAACTTCGCCGCGCCTGACATCAAAACTGAGACAATCCAGCGCAACCACGCCCGGAAAGCGCTTCGTGATGTTCTCTATGCTCAAGAGCACGTCAGAATTCGGGCTATTCATGGCAGCTCCGGGAATACACGCAGGATCGATGGAACCTATCCGGACGGAATAACCGCCCGGATAGGACTTTCAATCATTCAGCAAATTACATTTCACCAACGCGTTTAGTCTTGTCAAAATTCGCCCTTGTGAGGGCGATAGGCGTCAGCAGCGTCACAGCCGAATCTGGCTTCCTGCGGTCGCGCGCAAACGCCGCCGCAATGCGCATCACCGTGCGGCTCTGCTCATCCGGGACCTGCTCGATCGTCAGAACGCATCGTACCATCCTTGACGGCCTCGATATCCGCTGGAAGCGTATCAGAGCCTTAAAAATGTGACAATTTGGTGATGTCAAAGAGAGAGTGAAAAATGTTCACAGAGTGATTAGTCGATGCGGATTAAACAGGTTGAACTGTGTTTGGCAGTTGAGGCAGGTGTTGGGAAAGCGCGGCGAACGGCGGGAATGAGTGACGCAATTTAAGCCATTGATTTTATTGGCGCGCCCGGAGAGATTCGAACTCCCGACCCTCAGATTCGAAGTCTGATGCTCTATCCAACTGAGCTACGAGCGCATTCCGGCAAACCATCAGGCTTGCCGATATTTTATCTTAACCCACTGCACGCCCGCAAGCCAGTCCCGCGCGTGCACTGCCTCCTTGCAACGGCTCCCAAGCGACGACACGCCCCCCGAAATCTAGGCGCAGCCGCCGCGGTCAAATCCCTATTTCTTGACCTTTTCCCATTTGTTCGATTTCTCCGCACGGAAAAACGCCTCGATGATCTGCATATTTTTCACTGCATCTGCCGGCCCGTAAACGAGTTTCGCCTTGCGCCGGATCGCGCGGCCAAAATCCTCGGCCTGCAGCTGGTATTGGTCGCAGATAGGCATCTCGATCACCTTGTCTGGCGCACCGGTCACGCGGAGCGTGAACCGGTTCGGGTTCTCCGGCAACGGGTTCACCGGAATCTCGACTTCGATCGTCCCCTTCTCGCCCAGAATAATTGTCCGCTGATAGGGCGCGCCCTGCGTCGCGACCACAAAGGACAAATGCCGCCCTTGGCCGAAATCCGCAAGCCCGCTCATCAGCCGGTCCGTGCCGAAATTCGGATCACGATCAAACACACCCGACACACGGAGCGGTTCGGCATCAAACACATAACGCGCCAGCGTGATCGGATAGCAGCCAATATCCATCAATCCGCCACCGCCAATATCCGCCTTGTTCCGCACATTGTCGGGGTCAACGAGATGGTATGAAAACATCATATGCAGCGACTGCACCCGCCCGATCACGCCCTCGCGCACAAGGCGCGAAATCTCCTGCCATTGCGGGTTATGCCGCACCATGAAGGCCTCTTCGATCAGGATTTTCTTCGGCACTTTCAGCAAGGTCTTCGCCTCGGCCACCGACAGCGAAATCGGCTTTTCGCACAAAACATGCTTGCCATGCTTCGCGGCTTCCAATGTCAGCGGAACATGCAAATGGTTCGGTAGCGGATTATAAATCGCCTCGATCTCGGGGTCGGCCAGCAATTCCTCGTAAGAGCCATAGGCTTTCGGAATACCGAGCGCTTTTGCCGCCGCCTCGCCCCGTTTCAGGTCACGCGAGGCAATCGCCACAATCTGGAGTTCACGGCTTTTCATCATGCCGGGAATGACTTTTTCAACGCCGATCTTGGCCGTCGAGAGAATACCCCATTTTACCGGTTTCATCTTTGATCCTTCCGCATGTTTCTATCATTCACCCCATCGAGAGCCGCCTTTCGGGCGATGTCTCAGCGCGGCAATTCACTTATCTGGTAGGTCGCCGCGTTCAGCCATTCGGGGTTGATCTCCACACCCCAGCCCGGCTCCGACGGAATGGTCGCCTTGCCCTCGCTGATCGCATAGGGATCACCCAGAAACAGCCCCTCCTGCCATGGGTAATAATCAGCGCCCTCAATCGAGAATTCGAGATATTTCCCCGCATTCGGAATGGCACCCAGCAAATGCATCGTGCACATTGTTACAAGCGAGAGATTGGCACTATGCGGCGTGCAGGGCAATCCGGCCTTTGCCGCCATCTCGACAACCTGCAGCGTGCGCGAAATCCCGCCGAGATACATCACGTCCGGCTGCACAATATCCACCGCCCGCATCTCGATCATCCGCGCCCATGTCGCGAGATCCCAATCCTGCTCGCCGCCTGTCACATCAATCGAGAGCGCATCCGTCACCTGTTTCGTCTGGTCAAGATGCCAATACGGGCACGGCTCCTCGTAATGGCCGATCCCTTCCGCCTCGAGCAAATGCCCCACCTCGATCGCACGCTTCGGCGAAAATCCGCTATTGGCATCCACCAGCTTGGCAATGCCGCCGCCCAAAGCGCGCGCAACGACCGGCACAACGGCCTCGGTCCGCCCGGGCCATTCGTCGATATCACGGCCGCATTCCGCACCCACCCGCCATTTGAAGGCGTCAAAACCCTGCTCGTCGCGCAGCCGCATAAACCGCTTCGCCTCGTCCTCGGGCGTAATGTCCCGCTTCATCGAAGATGCATAGGCCCGAAGCTTTCCGGGCTTGCCGCCAAGCAATTCCACAACCGGCTTGCCCTCGCTCCTGCCGCGCAGATCCCACAACGCCGTGTCCAGTCCCGCAAGCGCCCGGCAACGATAGCTTCCGGGATATTTGTGCTCCCGCTCCTCGATCCGGTTCACGAGACCCAGAATATCCGCCGAATCCGCACCCAACGCCCAAGGCGCCACCTGCCGGTGAAAAATCGTCGCCGAAATATCCGCATTATAGGTCGAGGTCTGCCCCCAGCCAAACTTGCCCGATTGCGTTGTCAGCTTCACAAAGCAGACGAATTCATTGGTAAACGTCTCAAGCTTGGCAATCGCGTCCGTCACATCCCGTCTCCGTCATTCTTCAGTGTGCAATCGGCAACGCTACCATCCAACGTCACCCGCTCAAAGGGCGCGCCCGAACAAAACAATCGAAATCCCGTCAAAAACGCGTGACCTAGCACCGCTCCGTCACAATCAAACGCCCGGGCCGGTCAAGCGCGCTCATATAATTCATCGCCTCGATCCGCCCGACGCGCCAAAGCCCTTCATCCGCGAGACGCGTGATAAATCCTGCATAATCATCCGCCACAAACGGCGCACCATTCATGAAAACCACAATCACCCCGCCGGGCCTGACCATCCGGATAATTTCCCTGAGCGCCAGTGGCGCCAAATGTCCCGGCGCGAAAGAACCCGCACACACCGCCGCATCATAGACCGCATCCGCAATCGACGTCGTCGCGTTCAAATCCCCCTCAAAAAGCCCGCGATAAATCCCCCGCTCCCGCGATTTTGCCAGCATTTCCGGCGCGATATCGATCCCGTCAATCGTCTGAAATCCATGCTTCGCCAGCTCGACACCCACAAGCCCCGTCCCGCACCCGACATCGATCAACGCCGCCCGACGATCCTGACACGCCTCGGCCATCGCCGCAGCCGCGATCACATGCCCCGAATAACCGAACTCCCCGAGCAAATCGGCATCATACTGCTCCGCCCACGCGTCATAATGCGCGGAAGTCGTGTCGCCATGCCCGAAATCCGCAAGCTTGGACAGCATCCCGCTCGGCTTCCCCGTCATAAGGTGTCATCCCCCGGTCAAAAAATTCTGTTAGTCTAAGATAAAATTCATGGCGCAACGCTCCGCTTCATGCAACCCGATACACTGTCACTTCAGGGAAAGACCAGTCACGCATGCGTCCCACACACACCGATCTCGCCGTTCTCCGCACCCTCGCGCTCGAGGCCGGTGCCGCCATCATGAAAATCTATGAAAAGGACGCCATCGCCGTCACCGCCAAGTCCGATCAATCCCCCGTCACCGAGGCAGATCTTGCCGCCGACGCCGTCATCCGCGCGGGCCTCGCCAAACATTTCCCCGACATCGCCGTCCTGTCGGAGGAAAGCCCCGACGCCCTGCCGCGCGACACCGCCCTGTTTTTCCTCGTCGATCCGCTCGATGGTACCCGCGAATTCATCAGCCGCAATGGCGAGTTCACCGTCAATATCGCGCTGATCGAAAACGGCCGCTCCATCGCAGCAACCGTTCATGCCCCCGCCATCAATGCCACCTATATCGCAGCTGAGGGTCTCGGCGCATGGCGTCATGACGAAAACGGCACTGCTCTCGCCCTCAAAACGCAGCTCCACACTGAAGGCGAACCGCTACGCGTCCTCGCCAGCCGGTCGCATAATTCGCCCGAAACGGAATCCTTCATTGCGCGCCTGCCCGCCCCTGTCACGCTCATCCAGTCCGGCAGCTCGCTCAAATTCTGCACAGTCGCCTCTGGCTCCGGCGATCTCTACCCCCGCCTTAGTCCGACCAGCCAATGGGACACCGCCGCCGGCCAATGCATTCTTGAACAAGCGGGCGGCCTCGTTCTCACAGCGGAAGGCGAGCCCCTGCGCTACGGCCTCGATCTCCCGCTACGCAACCCCTCCTTCATCGCCCTCGCCACTCCCGCTTTAAAGGCGATGCTTTAGCCCCTCACGCGCTCATTCTCCGGATCATATAAAGGCTGCAGCGACACAATCGCCCGCACCCGCTCGCACGCGACTTCCAGCTCGTAGCTCCCCTTCAGCACAAAGGCGGCATCGACACCGTCGGCATGGCCCACATAGCCGAGCCCGATCGATTTTTTCACCGTATAGCCGAACCCGCCCGACGACAGATACCCCACCGCCTCGCCATTACGGAATATCGTCTCCCGCCCGAGCAGCACACGATCCGGCTCGGTCGTAAACGTCGCAAGCATGCGCTTGAGCGGTGCCTTGCGCTCGGCCATCAGCGCCGCGCGTCCCAGAAAGTCGATGTCCTTGCCGAGTTTCACCGCAAAGCCGAGTCCCGCCTCGAGCGGCGATGAATCGGGCGTAATATCCGCCCCCCACGCCCGATACCCCTTCTCTAGCCTGAGCGATTCAATCGCCCGGTAACCGCCATTGATAATGCCGTGCTTCTCGCCCGCCGCCATCAGCGCCACATACACCGCCGCCGCATCGCCAATCGGCACATAGAGTTCATAACCCAATTCCCCGACATAGGTGATCCGGTGCGCCCGCACCTTCCGCCCCGCAATCGTGATCTCCCGCACATGTGCGAAGGGCAAAACCGCGTTCGGCAATTCCGTCTCCGCAGCAGCTTCCAGCACACCGCGCGAGCGCGGCCCCATCAGTGCAAGGCAGGAAATCTGTTCCGTCACATCCGCAATCGTCACATCAAGCCCCGCCGGCACGTTGCGCCGCATCCAGTCGAGATCATGCGTGCGGAACCCCGTCCCTGTCACAATGAAAAACCGGTCATCCGCCAGCCGCGCAATCGTCACATCGCATTCGATCCCGCCGCGCGCATTGAGCATTTGCGAATAGACCAGCCGCCCCGGCGCCTTCGTCACATCATTTGCCGCAAGCCATGACAGCGCCTTCTCCGCGTCTTTCCCCGTCACCTCGAATTTCGCAAACGAGGTCTGGTCGAACAGCGCCACCTTGTCGCGCGTGGCCTTGTGCTCGTCCCCCGTAAACGGAAACCAGTTTTGTCTTTTATAGGTATACACATCCTTGCCGCGCACAGATTTTGGCCCGAACCAGTTCGGCCTCTCCCATCCGAGCTTCTGGCCGAAAACCGCACCCGACGCTTTTAACGTCTCGTACAGCGGCGAGGTTAAAAGCGGTCGTGCGCTCTCATATTCCTCGAACGGCCAAGCCATCGTGTAATGCTTGGAGTAAGCCTCCAGCGTCCGCGTGCGGACATAGGCATCGTCGCGGTGAATGCCCGAGAAGCGGCGAATATCCACCGTCCACAAATCCATGGGCGGCTCGCCACCGAGCACCCATTGCGCCAGCGCCATGCCTGCCCCGCCCGCCGACGCGATCCCGAACGCGTTAAACCCGCAGCCGACAAAAATATTCTTCGTTTCCGGCGCTTCACCCAGAATAAACGTCCCGTCCGGCGTAAACGCTTCCGGCCCGTTGATGAATTGCTTGATGCCGGTTGTCTCCAGCACAGGCGTCCGGATCAACGCCTGCTCCATGATCTGCTCGAAATGGTCGAGCCTGTTCTCCAAAAGCGAGAACTGGAAATTTTTCGGAATACCATCCACCGCCCACGCAATCGGGTTCGGCTCATAGCCGCCCATCACCAAGCCTCCGACATCTTCCTTGTAATAGATCAGCCTGTCAGGGTCGCGCAGCGTCGGCAGGTCACGCGGTGCGCCACACGCCTCCGTGACAATATATTGATGCTCGACCGACTGGATCGGCACGGAAATCCCCGCCATCCGCCCTAATTCTTTCGACCATTGCCCTGCACAGATCACGAGCTTCTCGCACGCAATTACGTGCCCGCCAATTTCGACACCGGTAATCCGCCCGTCCTTGAGACGCAGCCCCGAAATCTCGACCTCCTCGATGATTTTCACGCCCCGCATCCGCGCACCCTTGGCGAGCGACAGCGTGATATCGGAAGGGTTGGCCTGCCCGTCAGTCGGCAGAAATGCCGCGCCCACAACGTCGCTCACATCCATCAACGGCCAGAGATCCTGCGCTTCCTTCGCATTCAGCAAATGCATTTCAAGCCCGAAGGAATGCGCCGTCGTCGCCTGCCGCTTGATCTCGGTCATGCGCTCGTCATTACACGCCAGACGCAGCCCGCCATTCATCTTCCATCCCGTCGCCTGCCCCGTCTCGCCCTCGAGCGTGCGATAGAGCTCAACCGAATATTTCAAGAGCTTCGTCACACTTGCCGACGTCCGCAATTGCCCGACAAGACCCGCCGCATGAAAGCTCGTCCCCGACGTCAGCTTGTGCCTCTCCAGCAACAGCACATCCTTCGCGCCATGCTTGGCCAGATGATACGCCGTCGAACACCCGATAATCCCGCCACCGATGACAATAATTTCCGCATGCGTTGGCAAAGCCGACATCGATCCAAATCCCTGATTAGCCGCAATTGAGATAGTTTTTGATCTTTCGAGGGGTATAGAGTGACCGGCATAGGCCATTTTTTACTTTCAGGAAAGTCTGCCCGTTCAAGTCGTCATGAACCCTGAGTGCACCATTGGCAATTCCGCGGGATATTTCCTCACAGCCGATAATCCGCGCATTGCGATAGAGCACATAGCTCTTGTGACGCACAAAGGGATGCTCCCCCGCAAAGACAAGACACGTCTGATCACAAAGATCATTCGTGTAGGTGGCAAATGGCACGAGAACGACCTTCTGCTGTTCGCACGGGTCCGAGCAAACAACGAAAAGATGCACCCACCCCGGGTCATGTGACGGACCCGAGGGAATCAAAATCGTGCCGCGTCTATAGGGAGGCTGCGGCACGAACGATCAGAGATTAGCGAGAAGCCGATTGATCCGGCGATGGTCCTCGATCACATGGCTGTGCACATCTGCATTCTCGACCGCGAGATTTTGCAGAATGCGCCGGATCGGAATGGGAAACGAACTTCCGTTCGGGTCTTCCCATTCAGGTAGATTTTTCGGATCATGCGTCCAATCGCGAAGGACAAACGGATCCATATGCCCGAACTCTTGCCAGACCGTGTCGAGGCACTGGATTTCGGCATCACTCAATTCGTCCCAATCGCATATCTTGCCGGCATCGGTCACCGAAAGTTCATGGTTGGATCGATCCGCGATGATCTCCGACCAGCTCGCATCTTCCAATTCACCATTGGCAAGCCGCAAAGTCGTCGAGTTCACCGGACCATGCGGCATCGAGAAGCGGTCATCGTCGAGGATCGGAAAGCCCGATTGGCGCAGCGATTCACGGTCGGCAAGGTAAACCAGCTTGATGGCCTTGAGGATATTCAACCGCCCGTTCGGAGCTTTGTTCGCCAAATAGGCGACAACTTGGGCAGCTTTGCGCGCATTGAAGCCGGAAACCATCATTCCCACCTGTTGGTAGCCGTTTTGACGTTAGACCTGATATTTACACGGCTTTCGCCGATTTTGCACGAAGTTTCTTATCAAATAGCCCGTTTGCGCATCATTCCGACGCATCAAACACGGCCACCGCCGCGTCAAGCCGCCCGCGATAATCCAGCGTATAGCCCCGATAATCGAACTCAATCGTCGAATGCGTCTCCGAGACCATGCTCCACATCGTCTCGCGCAGCAGCGACGCCGCCTTCATCGCCGCATAGGATTTCAGCATCCTTGTATCAGCCTCGCGACCATAATAGAGCCCGAGCATCTCGCGCTCGGCCTCCTCCGAAAACCCGTTATTCGAGGCGAGATTGGCGAGGTCGAACAACGGACTGTTCAATCCCGCATAATCATAATCGATCAGCCAGAGCCGTTTCCCGTCATCGATGAAATTCGCCGCCAGCAAATCATTATGCCCGAAAACCAGCTCAACCGGCCCGAGCCCCTTCTCCAGCCGTGCCGTCAAGCTTAGCAATTCCGGCACCTTTTCGACCCAATCTCCGCCACCCTCCGCAATCAACCGCCCGTAATGGCGCGCCACATGAAACGGCCAGAAGGCGAGCGCCGGACCTCTGAAATAATCGGGCACCTTCACATGGCAGTGCCGGATCACCTCAACCAGCCCCTCAAGCCGTCTCGGCTCCGCCACCTCGATCGGCGTCAGTGTCCGCCCGTCAATATGGCGCATCACCAAAGCGCCGGGTTCCGCGTGAATAATCTCGGGTGCGATCCCTGCGCGATAGGCCGCCTCCGCCGCCGCCAGCTCGTGCCACCGCAAAATCAGATGGACGGGATTATCATCCCCGATCCGGACGACATAACGCTCGCCCTTGTGACGCACGAGAAAGTTCCGGTTCGTCAACCCGCCCGAAAGCGGCTCCACCGCAACTTTTTCCGTCCAGCATATCAGGCTTGCCGCCCGGCTCTCTGCCGTCATCACCTCGTCTCCTAGGCCCGTGCAGTCGCAGCGATCGTCCGCGCGCGAAACACCGCAAGCGGCCCGCCCCCGCGCAGTAGAAGCGTGCCGATAATTGCGACATTCACCAGATTCCACAAGACGCCGTTCAAAAACGCCAGCGCATACGACCCGGAAAGGTCAAAAATCGCGCCCGAAACCCAGCCGCCAAGCGCCATCCCGATCAACGTCGCCATAAACACGAGGCCGACCCGCGTTCCCGCCTCGCCCGCCGGAAAATACTCCCGTACGATAATCGCATAGGTCGGCACAATCCCGCCCTGAAACAATCCGAACATCGCCGAAATCACATAGAGCGAGGAAAGACTGTCAAAAAACAAAAACAAAGTCAGCGACAATCCCTGCATGATCGCCCCGATCAACACGGTTGCCACGCCGCCAATTTTGTCCGCGACAAATCCCGCTGATACCCGGCTGATAATACCCAAACCCAGCATGATCGAGAGCATTTCCGCCCCGCGCGCCGCGCCATAGCCGAGATCGCCGCAATACGCCACGAGATGCACTTGCGGCATCGACATCGCCACACAACAACTCACGCCCGCAACACCCAGCAGCACCTGCAAGGTGCGCGGCGACATGTTCAACCGCCCCGCCCCCGCCGTCCGGCTTTCATTTGCTTGCGCCATGGTTAAAGCAGGCGCCCGCCGCCTGAGAAGCAGCGCCAGCGGAACAAGCGTGACAAGGCAGAAAATCCCGATCCCGATATGCGTCGTCCGCCACCCCACCGTGTCAATGCCATGCTGCACCACACGCGGCCAGATTGCCCCGGCGATATAATTCCCCGACGCACACAGCGCCACCGCGATCCCGCGCCGCTTCGTAAACCACAACGAGACATCGGCAATCAGCGGCCCGAACGTCACCGAACTCCCGAGCGCCCCGATCAGCACACCATGCAAAACCGCAAATTGCCACAAACTCGTCGCGAAGCCTGAAAGCACATAGCCGACGCAGAGCGACACGGCACCAAACAACATGGGTGGCACAATGCCCTTCTTGTCCGCCATGCGCCCCATCAACACACCACCCGCGGCAATCCCGAGCATCACCAGCGTATACGGCAAGGAGGCACCACTTCGCGCTGAACCAAACTCCGCCTGCACCGCGGGAAGCGCAACCACGACCGACCACATCCCGACGCCGCCAATCGAGCAAATCGCCATGCCCACCAGCATCCGGAACCACGAATAGGGCGTCTCTTGGGTCTCGCTCACCGAATGCGGCATCAAACGTCTCTCCTGATCGATGAGCGCTACCAGTTTGACTGCGCCGAGGGAAGCGAACCGATCACTAATCTGCGCCTCACACCGGCTCCGTCCCCAAAAACGGCCCCATCTCTTCCTTCAGTGCGCGCAGCCGCGCCATGCGTTGGTCCCGCCAGGCGCGTTTGTCCTCCAATTGCTCAATCGGCAATTCCCCGCGCATGGCATCGTTCAGCGTCGCGATCACGCTCTTTGTCACCACCGGCCCCTTCGCCCCGCGTTGTCTGGCCAGATCGTCGAACATGAACCCGTAGCGCTTGAGATAATCCGCAATCCCGCCCGGCGCATTCAGATCAATGCCCTCGAGCGGCCCGAGAAACGCCCACCGCAACCCGAACCCGTCGCTGATCAGCTTGTCGACATCCTCCGGCGACATCAACCCGTCTTCGATCACGCGGAACATTTCCGTCAACAACGCGCCCTGCAGCCGGTTCATCACGAACCCCGGTTGCTCGCGTCGCACCAGCACCGGCGATTGCCCCACCGCCTTCATCAATTCGAACGTCGTCTCCACCGTCTCGAGCGCGGTAAAGATCGCGGGCACAACTTCAACAACGGGGATCAGATGCGGCACCGCCGCTGGATGCGCCACGATGCAGCGATGCCGGCCCTTCAACCCGTCCGCAAAAGACGACACGCCGAAGCTCGATGTCGAACTGCCGATGATCGCATCCTCCGGCGTCAACCGGTCAAGCACTGCAAACACCTCGCGTTTTACCTCGATCTTTTCCTCGAGCGATTCCTGCACAAACCCTGCATCCGTCACCGCCGCGCCGATCTCGTCCACCAGACTGATCCGCTTCAAAATTTCCGCAACCGGAACATCGGGCCGGATGGCCTGCGCCCGTTCGGCCATCACACCAATCCGCTCATGCAGGCTTGCGCGAACCGTTTCGTGCCGGGCAAATACCTTCACCTGCAGTCCCGCCCGCGCAAACACCAGCGCCCACGAACTGCCGATAATCCCGCCGCCAATGATCGCCATATGCGTCATGCCGCATCTCTCCCACCCGACTCATCCAATGCTGACGGGGCACGTTCCGCCCCCCTTCTGTCAAGGATGATCCGTACTCCTCCGTCCTTTTTTCTTGATCCATCTCAAGGCGATGACCGCCACGCTTCGGCAAGGTTCCCGCATCGCCGATGCTCCTGAGGAACCACGCCATGTATAAACACATCCTGATCCCCACCGACGGCACCGAACTCGGCACGCTCGCGCTGAAGCAGGGATTGGCCTTCGCCAAAGGCATCGGCGCGAAAGTCACCTGCATGACGGCCTATCCCCCCTTCCATACCTTTACGATGGAAGCAGACTTCCTCGCCGATACGCCCGCACTCTATCGAAAAAACGTCAAGGCCGAGGCAAAAAAAATGCTCGATCACGCAGCTGAACTCGCGAAAACATACGCAGTCCCCTGCGATACCGTCGCGGTTGAACACGATTATCCCTACGAGGCGATCCTGAACACCGCCCGTAAACAAAAATGCGATCTGATTACCATGGCCTCCCATGGCCGGCGCGGCCTGTCCGCCGTCGTCCTCGGGTCCGAGACCCAGAAGGTCCTCACCCACTCGACCATTCCGGTCCTCGTCTATCGCTGATCGGCCACAGGCCGCGCCCGATACAACGCGCCGACATGCGCCGCTGCCATGCCGAGCACGACAAACGCGAAGGCCTGATGCAACAGCGCCAGCCAGAGCGGCACAATTGCGAGCAGCGTCGCAATCCCGATCCCGGCCTGCGCGACAACCAGCGCCGCAGTGGTTGATGCCCGCCGCGACGCCCCCGTCCCCAGCATCACCCGCTTCACCTGCCACCAATGCCAGACGGCAAAAATCAGCAACACATAAGCCGACATGCGATGGTTGAACTGCACCAGCGCAGCATTATCGACGAAATTCTCGATCCATGGCACCCCGGAAAACAGCATCTCCGCCGGCGGAATGAAATGCCCGTCAATCAGCGGCCACGTATTCCACGTCATCCCCGCCTTCGAACCCGCCACCAGCGCACCAAGCGCGATCTGCAGCAAGGTCAGGAGCAACAAGATCACGCCACCGCGTTTGATCGTTCGCGGCGCTCCCTCGTCAGCCCTCGGCGCAAACCGCGTCGCCACCATCACGAGCAGCGTGAAAATCACGGCCGCCGTGGTCAGATGCAGCATCAGCTTGATCGGCGCGACCGCAACCATGCCCTCTTTGAGCCCGGACGCCACCATGATCCAGCCGATCATCGCCTGCACCCCGCCCAACGCCCCAATACCAAGCACGCCCAATGCGCGCCGCCCCCTGAGCGCACCAAGCCAGAGCGACGTCACAAAACCCGCCGCAAACACCAGCCCGATCAAGCGGCCCAATTGCCGGTGCGACCATTCCCACCAGAAAATCGTCTGGAACTCGCCAAAGCTCATCCCCTTGTTCAGCAATTCATATTGCGGGATCGCCTGATATTTCGCGAACGCGTCCGCCCATTCCTGCGCCGTCAGCGGCGGAATAGCCCCCATGATCGGCCGCCATTCCGTGATCGACAGGCCCGACCCCGTCAGCCGCGTAGCCCCTCCCACAACCACCATCCCGAATACAAGCCCGGCCATCACAAACAGCCAGCGTCGCAAAAAGGCGTTGCCGCGCGCAGCACGCATGTCATCAGGGGGCATGGATCGGGAGCGGGTCGTTGAGTCGCGCATGAAAACTCATTCCGGGGTTGATTGGAGCGTCGCTTACACTCATAGTCCCGTCAAAACTGCACCACAAGACATCACGATGCGTCGATATCGCCGCAGGTCTCGTGAAAACCGGAGAACCCCATGCGCCGCCGCCACCGCAAACTTGTTGGCACCATCACCATGCTGGTCTTTGTCTGCATCTACAGCCTCGTCGCCATGGCCATCGCGCAAGGCCGCTTGCAGGAGGCCGGCAAACTCTGGCAGGGCCTCTATTACGCCATCGCCGGCATGGCCTGGATCCTCCCTTTGATGCCGCTCATCAAATGGATGGAACGCCCCGACGCCGACGAAAATTGAACATTCTTTCCCCCACCCCACCCTTGCACCGCCCCGCCCCGCCCTCTATAAACACGACAGTCGGAGTGTAGCGCAGCCCGGTTAGCGCACTAGTCTGGGGGACTAGGGGTCGCAGGTTCGAATCCTGTCACTCCGACCATCCTACGCCCTGCGGGCTTCGGATGACGAAGCAGCCCCGTCATCGAAGCACTTGATGTGCGAGCCGCGCCGTTAACCGATCTGCCCTTGCAGCTTCATCGCTTTGCGAAGACTATCATTCATCCGCCCCTGCCAGCCCGAACCGGACGCTTTGAACGCCTCCAAAACGTCCTGATCAATCCTTAAGCTCACCAATTGCTTCGTGGGCAGTTTCTGCTTCCCACGCGCCCGCCGGATGCTTGCCGCCAGATCAGGAAAAACTTCCGCAAAAGGACGGGCATTTTGCAAGAGTTCAGGCGTTATCTCCGGGCTGTCTGAAACAGTATCCCAGTCTTGCCGGGTAAAGCCGTGGCCCGGTTCAAAGCTTTTCAGCCGTTTTGTGACCATCGTACAGCTTCCTTTCCTTCACACTGGCAGAGCGCGAAGATCATCACCGAAAACGTCCCGCGCATGCACCCGCCGTGCAATCGTGCAAGACAAACACTTGACAACCCGACCGACGCACAGGCTACCGGGATTTACAGGTTTGTTACGCGACAAATAGTATTCAACGTAGCAATGGCGAACCCGCAACCCGCAAAATCCAGTTCAATCCGCCACACCACTCCGCGCAAGCGCCAAAAGTCGCGCACATTCCTCGAGGTCGGCAAGCGCGCTGTCGAGGCGCGCAATAATGGGCGAGGTCGCCGTCGTGCCCTGCCATGCGGAGGGCAGCATTCTTGCCATGGCATTTGACGAGAGCGCGCCGCCGCTCTCTTGGTCATCGCCCCGCTGATCCTCGAAAATCATCCGCTGCGGCGGCTTTTTCCGCGGCCTTACCTGTTCGCCGGCAAAAAGTGGCCCGAGCCCGGAAGCGCCAAGCGATGCCGCATAATCCGCGGCACTCCGCTGCGGTTCCGCAACTGGCTCAATTTCCGGCACAATATCTGTCTCGACTTCCGGAACCGGTCTCGGCTCAGGCATGCTGGAGGTAATCGAAAATGAAACCGCGTCTTCATCCGAACGCGCAGTTGGCGAACTCACAGCGCCCGTCGGAAGTGGTGCGAGGTTCCCCGTCTGCCCGATCACCTGCACATATTTTGCGCCCTGATCCTTCAGAATGCGCTGCACGCCCTTGATCGTATATCCGGCACTATAGAGCAAATGTCGGATCCCGCGCACGAGTTCGACATCGTCAGGCCGATAATACCGGCGACCGCCACCACGCTTCATCGGTTTGATTTGTGAAAAACGCGTCTCCCAAAACCGCAATACATGCTGCGGCAGGTCAAGATCTTCGGCAACTTCGCTAATTGTGCGGTAGGCGTCGGGGCTTTTGTCCACGCGTCACCTCCCTTGAACTGTTAAAACCCGTCAGATGCAGGTTGGGCCTCGCCATTGATGCGCGCCTTCATGATATTGGACGGCTTGAAAACCAGCACACGACGCGGATCGATCGGCACTTCGACACCCGTCTTCGGGTTGCGTCCGACGCGTTCACCCTTGTCACGCACCAAAAACGATCCGAAGGACGAAAGCTTGACAGAATTGCCATGCGACAATGAATCAGAAATCTCGCTCAGCACGAGTTCAACCAACGCAGAAGACTCCGTCCGCGATAAGCCGATCCTCTGATAAACGGCTTCGCTCAATTCGGCGCGTGTTACTGTACGCTGGCTCATCAAATTTCCCCCTGCGTGAGCGGTTCAGACGCGCCCCGGCAATTCCATCTTGGCCGCAAACTATTGTGATATATCAATGGCGTCAACTCGCTTCGTTAACAATCTTAATTTTTTATGAACCATAAAATACGGGGCTTTGCCTACCAACGCACAAGAGCAGCCCCCCAAGTGAACCCCCCGCCCATCGCTTCGAGGAGAACAAGATCACCCCGTTTGATCCGGCCATCTTGGCATGCCGTGCTCAATGCCAACGGAATCGACGCCGCCGATGTGTTTCCATGCTTTTCTACCGTCACAACCACATGGGCAGGGTCGATATTAAGCTTTCTTGCCGTTGCATCGATAATCCGCCGATTGGCCTGATGCGGCACAAACCATTGGATATCCTGCGCACTGACGCCCGTTTGCGCAAATGTCTCCTCGATCACTTCGGCCAAACACGTCACCGCGTGGCGGAACACTTCCCGCCCCTCCATCCGCAAATGCCCGCTTGTTCCTGTGGTGGAAGGCCCGCCATCCACATAAAGCTTGTCACGATGTCGCCCGTCGGAACGAAGCACCGTATTCAGAACACCCCGATCCTCCAGCGTCCCCTTGCCGGATTGCGCCTCAAGAACAACAGCTCCGGCACCATCGCCAAACAACACGCATGTCGTCCGGTCGGTCCAGTCAAGAATGCGCGAAAACGTCTCTGCGCCAATCACCAGCGCCCTTTTGTGCGAGCCCGAAATCAGAAACTTGTCGGCAACCGTCAGCGCATAGACAAATCCGGAACACACCGCCTGCACGTCAAACGCCGCACCGCCATGAATCCCGAGTGCCGCCTGCACCTGTGTCGCGGTCGAGGGAAAGGTATAATCCGGCGTCGCCGTTGCCAGCACGATCAGATCGATATCGGTCGCAAGACACCCGGCATTCTCGATCGCCCGTTCCGCGGCGCGCGTCGCGAGCATCGAGGTCGTCTCGCCCTCGGCCGCAATATGGCGGCTTTGGATACCGGTCCGCTCGATAATCCAGTCATCCGTTGTATCGACGATTTTTTCAATGTCCGAATTGGTGAGAATGCGTTCGGGCAGGTAATGTCCGCAGCCGATCACAACTGAGCGAAGGGTCAAAGATCTGGTTCCTTATCCAACGAGAGTCCAGTCGTATCATCCGCCGGGCGATCCGTCACGGGGCTCACAAGGTCATGCACCGGCAACATCCCCTGAATTTTCGCCAACAACTCGTATTTTACCATGTCATAGCCGACATCAATCGCCGCCGCATACCCGATCGCATCGGTCCCGCCGTGGCTCTTGATCACAATTCCGTCAAGCCCGAGAAAAACCCCGCCATTGACTTTCCGCGGATCAAGCCTGTCACGCAGCGTTGCAAACGCGGAACGCGCGAACAGATAGCCTATCCGGCTCATCAGCGTGCTCCCCATCGCCTGCCGCAAATAGGTCGCGATCTGCCGCGCCGTACCTTCCGCAGTCTTGAGCGCAATATTGCCCGAAAACCCTTCCGTCACCACAACATCCACCTTGCCTTGGCCGATATCGTCGCCCTCGACAAATCCCGTATATTCAAGCTGGCCGAAATCCGTTTCCTTGAGCAGTTTTCCGGCCAGTTTGATCTCTTCAATGCCCTTGACCTCCTCGGAACCCACATTCAGCAGGCCGACGGTCGGCTTGTCGATATCAAACAGGATCTGCGCCATCGCCGATCCCATCAGCGCCATATTCACAAGATGTCGCGCATCCGCACCAATCGTCGCGCCGACATCGAGCACGATGCTTTCCCCGCGGATTGTCGGCCAGATCGCGGCAATTGCCGGCCGGTTGATGCCCTGCATGGTCCGCAGACAGAACGTCGCCATCGCCATCAGCGCGCCCGTATTGCCGGCCGAAACCGCGACATCCGCCTCGCCATCCTTGACCGACTGGATCGCCCGCCACATCGAGGATTTGCCCCGCCCGCGCCGGAGCGCCTGGCTCGGCTTGTCGTCCATCGCGATTGAAATTTCGGAGTGATGCAGCGTTGTCACCGCTTTCAACGCCGGAAATGTTTCAAGAATAGGTCGGCACAAGGCTTCATCACCATGCATGATGAACCGCACATCAGGATGCCGGATCAAAGTCTCGGCTGCACCGGCAATGGCAATGGACGGGCCTTTGTCGCCCCCCATGACATCCAGTGCGATACGAACAATGCTTTTCATCACTCAGAAATCGCTGCCCGGTAAGGCTCGGCTCAATACGGCCAAGCGACTCATAAACTTGCCCGAAGGAACCGAGCATATCCTACTTTACTCGGGACAGAGAGCGAGGCCAACCCCTTTTACTTAAATTGTTAAGGGGCGGCATCACATTCCGCTGGCTAGTCAGGCTTCGATTTCAATTTCACGAGTTTCGCGAACGGCGATTCCTCCGCGCCATCATCCTCGCGGTACTCGAAAACAACACCGGGCTTGCGCGGATAAGGATCAAGCCCCAACGCCAAAAACTCGACCGCCACCTGCCCCAGATCAACCACCCCGCCAATGATCGGGTCCGGCGCGTCATCCCGCAGCGCCGCCGGATCGGACGGGTCAGGCGCATTCTTGTCGAACAGGATTTCAATCGGCTCATCAATCGGCGAATCGAACTCGTCCAGCGAAACAACGCATATCTGCCGCACCTGAGCTTTCAGGCGTCCCGTCACCGTCACCCGGCTCCCGCTGCGCACCAGATGCATCTGTGCCTTCATGCCGTGCACGGCCGGAATTTTGAGAAACGCCGCAATCCCGGTGCATTGCTCGGGCGTGGCAGTCAGGGTGATATCGCTTCCCGTATCCTCGATATCATCGACCCGGAACGGATGGCTCAATGGGTGGTCATTCTCGGTCATGCCTTCAACTCCCCGATAAATCCGTCGATAGTCACCTTCGGCAAGAGACCCTGTTCGAAGGGAGCAAGCTCGATTCTTTCATACGCGACAAGAACGCCACGCACATAGGCGCTCACCACAGCGGCAAAAGCACTGCATTCTGCCCGATCATTATAAACATTGCGCAACACCGCAGCAGTCAGCGCCTCGGGTGCATCGCTCCTGAGCGCCTCCTCATAAGCCTTCGCCCGACCGAGAAACGCCTCCGCCAGCGTTTTCATGCGCTTCGGCACGGTCACATCGCCCACACCCATTTCGCGCAACGCCGAATCAAAATGCCGGAACGCCGTATCCACCAGTTCCTGCGCCATTTCCGGCCCCGGCGAAGGCAACATCTTCAATCTCCGCACAACAAGAACAAGATGCAACGTCAAAACATCAAACCGTCCTTCAACCGTGTCAGGCACGCCAAGATCGCTGAAAAACGCCCTTTGCCGCGCTTCCGCCATCGTCGCCGCGTGCAAATTCTCGACAAGATCGCGATTTCGTCGCAATCTTGGAAATAGTCGGTTCAGCATCAGCCTTGCCTCCGGGGGTTCAAGTATGTCATGCACGCCTTGCAATCGCCGTATCTGCGGGTTACGCCATCATAACCTAACTTCGCAAGCAAAAACGGTCGATCCGGAACCGCTCTTTGTCACAGGGTTGAAACCATGTCAGGCTCGATGAAATCTCTCGCACGACGCTTCCACGCTCCGCTCATTGCGGTGCTGCTCTCCGCCGTCTCGGTCACGGCCTGCACCAAAGCCGGCCCGCAGGTCGTCGGCTATGTGGTCGACGAGACCGCACTTGCCACGGTCAAACCGGGACAGGATGCGCAAAAGGTCCTCGAAGTGCTCGGCACGCCATCAACCGTTTCCACCGTCGGCAGCCAGACCTGGTATTACATCAGCCAGGACACGACCCGAACCTTCATGTTCGACAAGCCTGAAATCGTCAACCAGCGCGTCATAGCCGTCCAGTTTACCAAAGCCATGCGCGTCGAAAAACTCGCCAATTACGGCATACAGGACGGCGTCCTGTTCGACTTCCTGTCAAACACCACGCCAACAGGCGGCAACGAACTCACCTTCATCCGCCAATTAATGCGCGCCGCAGGTGCCGGCGTCGTTTGATCGGGCCCAAAAGAAGCTAATCAGCCTTTGACGACCCCGGTGAAATCGGACCATTGCTCGATCCGGAACGCCCTGATGTCGCGCACCGACTTTGGAAACCATGCATTGTCCCGCAAGGCCTGAAGAGCTTTGAACAAATTGGCCATATTCTCGTCGTCGGTCACATAGAGCGACCCCTGCACACGTCGAAAGCCATACGCTTCCAGCACAACCGAAATATCCGCATAGGCTTGCGCAACCCCGCGCGGATGATGGGTCAGCGTATCAGCGACAACCAGATCAAAGGCGATTGCATACATCAGACCGCCTTGGGATCGTCTTGAATATTGCTGAGCGGGTATTCGACCTTCTCTCCCGACTCAAGAACCGTCACCTCGATCAGCCAGTCATACTCGTTCAACGGACGAAGCGGTTTTCCGACTTCATATTTCGGCCCCAATGCCCCGAACGTCCGGATATCCCCGACAGGTATCTTGGGAATGGCAATGGCTGTCTGCATGACACGATATCCGAGAGCAAAACCGAAACACTATCACTCTTCCTAAATTTATCACGATTCCCAGCGCGCCGCAAATAACAAAACCCCCGGATCGCTCCGGGGGTTTCTATCTTTAGTCTTGCGACTGTCTAATCAGACGCCGATATGCGCCAGGACC
>Ga0192647_100556_pt1 | contig 26232 bp, 22 predicted proteins | sample LauGreFa1BDMLBSN_2_FD_133046 | JGI IMG/M metagenome (GOLD analysis project Ga0192647, IMG submission 133046) | Freshwater lake microbial communities from Lake Michigan, USA - Fa13.BD.MLB.SN - reassembly | ecosystem: Environmental > Aquatic > Freshwater > Lake | place: Lake Michigan, USA... | reverse complement strand
CGTGATCAGAAAGCGCTTCGAAGCCACCGTCGGATGCCGCAATACGGCAAATGCCGCGTCCGACAGCACGACGCGAGACGAATCGAACGCCTCCGTGGACGACGCCATGCGCATCACTTCCCGCCGCATCTTGGGCGGTTTGCCGAGCAGGACTTCCATCGGCATGTCGATGGCACGCTCGCCTCCGGGACCGTCCTCGAGCACCAAACGTTTCTCTGCGGTAGCCGTGCCAACCACCGCGAATGGACAACGTTCGCGCCGGCATAACTGTTCAAAGACCGGCAGCGAATCCGGGTGGATCGCCAGGACGTAGCGTTCCTGGCTCTCGTTGCACCAGATCTCCTTTGGTGCCAGGCCGGATTCCTCCAGCGGCACCTGGCGCAGGTCAAAGCGGGCGCCACGGCCCGCGCCATCCACCAATTCCGGGAAGGCGTTCGAGATCCCACCCGCTCCCACATCGTGGATCGCCAGAATCGGGTTGGTCTCACCCAAGGCGACGCACTGCGTGATGACCTCATGCGCCCGGCGCTGGATCTCGGGATTGCCCCGCTGCACTGAATCGAAGTCGAGTTCTGCGGAATTCGCTCCGGCGGCCATCGAGCTCGCCGCACCGCCGCCCATCCCGATCCGCATGCCGGGTCCACCCAACTGGATCAGCAGCGTGCCGGCCTCGAAGACGCGCTTGGAAGTCATCGTCGCCGGGATCGAGCCCACACCGCCGGCGATCATGATGGGCTTGTGATAGCCGCGCCGCTTGCCCGCCACGGTCTGCTCATACACGCGGAAGTACCCACCCAGGTTTGGGCGGCCAAACTCGTTGTTGAACGCAGCGCCCCCCAACGGCCCGTCGATCATGATCTGCAATGGGCTTGCGATGTGTTCCGGCTTGCCGAACACCAACTGCTCCCACGGCTCGTTGGTTCCGGGGATCAGCAGGTTTGACACCGTGAACCCGGTCAAGCCGGCCTTCGGACGCGACCCGCGTCCCGTTGCGCCTTCGTCCCGAATTTCCCCGCCAGCACCCGTCGCCGCACCCGGGAACGGCGAAATGGCGGTCGGATGATTGTGGGTCTCCACCTTCATCAGCGGATGGATCACGGCCCGTGTCGCCGAGTACTGCGGGCTGGCGGGATCCGACGATGCCTGCCAGCACTCGATCTCGCCGCCCTCCATAACCGACGCATTGTCGCTGTATGCGATTACGGTGTGCTGTGGGGCCAACCGGTGCGTGTTGCGGATCATCTGGAACAGCGAGTGATCCTGCTTCTGCCCATCGATCACGAACTCCGCGTTGAAGATCTTATGCCGGCAATGCTCGCTGTTCGCCTGCGCGAACATCATCAGTTCGACGTCTGTAGGGTTCCGCTGAAGCGACCGGAACGCGTTCACCAAGTAGTCGATCTCGTCCTCGCTCAAAGCCAGGCCGAACGAGCGGTTCGCCTGTTCCAGTGCCGTACGTCCATGGCCCAGAACGTCCACATGCTCCATTGGCACGCCCTGCTTGCCGTCGAACAACCGTGGGATCTCTCCGCGCCCCAGCAGCACACTCTCGGTCATCCGGTCATGCAAGAGCACCGCGCATGCTCGGATCTGTTCCATCGAGAGTTCGAGTGTCCCAGCGCCTACGCCCACAAGCCGGTACTCGGTCATCCGTTCCACACGCCGGATCGGCAGGCCACAGTTGTGCGCGATGTCCGTCGCCTTCGATGCCCACGGCGACACCGTTCCAACGCGCGGCGCCACGATGAGCGAGAAACCGCTCGTCGGACCCGTGTACGGATCACCATAGCAGAGGAGGTCGGCGAGCTTCTGACCTTCGTCCGAGGGGAGCGGCGAAGTCACCAGGACGCAGTGAAGAAACCGCGCGTGGACGCCGGCAATCGACGGATGGATCTCCCTCAACCGGGGCAGCAGGGCAGCGGCGCGAAAGGACGAAAGGGCGTTGCCGCCTTCCAGATGGATCAGATGCATGTGAGTGGAGAACGGCCCCGCACCTGCGGGACCAACAGGACTCGGAAATGGAAGCTCCCCTTTTCGGGGTGCCGGAAAGTCACGCGAACGATGAAATATTTCGAAACAGGGACGAGCAAGCAGAGACTCATCGGACCGAACACGGCACCCGACCGTCTACGTCAAGGCCCAGCCCAGTGGTCTTCTGTGAGGTGAGTTCGGGTCATTCCTGATAGGCACCCTGAAGAACTCCGTCCGGAAAGGAGCCATCCTAGAAGACGATCAGCTTCACGGACGCGACGATCGCGAATCCCAGAATCAGGGTGTCAAACCACTTCTGCGGCACCCGGGCCACGAGGGCCTTCCCAACAAAGAGTCCCGACAGGATCACTGGGATCAGGAGCGCATTGAAGGCGAGCGTCGGAGCCTCGATGAAACCCAACTGCGCGCTGAAGGGGACCTTCATCACGTTGATCAGGAGAAAAAACCAAGCCGAAGTCCCGACAAACGCCTCCTTCGGCAAAGCAACCGCCAGCAGGTACAGGCCCATCACCGGGCCGGCGGCATTCGCCACCATGGTCGTCACCCCTGCCAGCAATCCCATCGTCCATGCGAAACCGCGGGAATGCGGCATATTTGCGAGCAGATCCGCTCGCCAGTTCCGGATGAGCTGCAGCACGGCCAGACCCGCAACAATCCCGCCGATCACTGGATTCCAGCTCAGGCCGGGCAAGGCCCGCATGCAGGCCCAACCAATCCCTACACCCATCAGGGCCGGCGGGAGTGTCCGGAAAACATGATTCCACTGTGCATGCCGCCGGAACAACACCACGGCACCGATATCGCCCACGATCAGCATCGGCAACACCACGCCCGTCGAACGGAGCCCTGGGAACAGTTGGGCGAACAGCACAACGTGCAAAAGGCTTACCCCAGGCAGGCCGCTTTTTGACACGCCGATGCCCATCGCCGCGATCACGACGAGCACCCACTGCAGGACGGTGAAATCCGGTAGCACCGCTCAGGCGCCCTGCAACCGCTCCAGCAGTCGCTTCGTCGCCTTGATACCCTCGGGTTCAGAGAGCTTGTCTCCCTCGTACTCGATCCCGACGAAGCCCCGGTACCCCGCCGCCAGGACGATCTTCATCATCCGGTCGTAGTCGGTCTCGATGCAATTGCCCTGAGCGTCGAAGTCATAGGACTTCGCGCTGACCGCCTTCGCGAACGGCATGAGCTCGCCCACGCCCTGATACCGGTCGTAGGAGGTCTTCTCGTCGATCCGGAAGTTTCCGAAGTCCGGCAAGGTTCCGCAGTTCGGGCGGTTGACGGCCTTCATCACGCCTGAGAGCCACTTTCCGTTCGAGGACAGGTGCCCGTGGTTCTCGACGATGCAGTTGAGGCCGAGCGTGCCGCAGTAGGCGGACAGCTCGGAAAGGCCGTCAGCAGCCCGCTTCATCTGTTCGTCCCAGCTGCCCACGCCGTGGGTTTCGGCGTTCACCCGAATGCTGTGGCAGCCGAAGAACTTCGCCGCCTGCGCCCACTTGTGGTGGTTCAGCACGGCTTGCCGGCGCTTGGCGGAATCGGGATCCCCCAGCGCCCCTTCACCATCGACCATGATCAGGAGGACACGGACGCCCTCGCCCTTGGACCGCGCCAGGAACTCCGCGAGGTATGCCGGGTCGTTGACCTTGTCCTTGAAGAACTGGTTGACCAGTTCAATGCCCTCAATGCCGTAGTCGCGCCGAGCCGTCACCGGGAAGTCGAGATGGTCGAGCTTCTTGGCGAACAGCGTCTTGTGCAGGGACCACTCAGCCAGCGACACGCCGTACTTCAGCCCCTTGGGGGGCGTGTTGACCCCACCGCCGGGCGCGGCACAACCGGTGATCAACGAGGGAACTGCCACCGCGGCAGAAGCCGCGGCAGCCGACTGCAGGAACTGTCGACGATTCATGGTTTCGAGCGGTTGTGGGTCTGGAGAGACGCTAACCCCAGCCTCCCATCAGTGGGCGGGAGCGGCCGCACCGACCTGAACCGGACCCCGATTCGGCGGGCGGAAGAACAGCAGCAGCAAGACGGCCGCGACGACCGCCAAACCGGCCGGAATCAGGAACAGGGACTTGTAATCCCCCGGCTGTCCGGCAGGTAGGTACTTGCCCATCAAAGGAATGAACGTCCACTTGGCGGCCAGATCGCCCAACCCGAGGATCAACAGGTTGAACCAGCCCTGAGCGCTTGTCCGCACATCGGACGGGAAAACCGCATCGATGAAGATGTACACCGTGGCGAAGAAGAAGGCGTAGCAGATGCCGTGCAGGAACTGGACGGCGATGATCAGGGCCTGGCTCTCAGGGAACAGCGCGTAGACCGAGAACCGGGCCGCATGCCCAAGGATGCCGATGATCATCGTGGTCTTCCAACCGAGCTTCTTGAGCACCCCACCCAGGACGACCATCGTCAGGATTTCAGCCACCTGACCCAAGCTCATGATCGGCATGATCCACTTCTTCGCGAATCCGACCTTGTTCTCCAAGAATCCACCGGTCACCAGGAAGTACCCGTTGTGGATCGTCGCATCGATGAACGTGACGATGAACAGTACCAGCACGAACGGGAGGAGGAGCTTCTTGCCCGCCTTCAACCAAGCCAACCCCTCGCCGGCCGCAGCGGGCTTCGGAGGCGTGTGGGGAAGTGTCAGGCTGAAACCGGCGAGCACGAGCGAGGCGATGCCCGACACCAGGAAGATGGCCTTCGAGGCAGCCATTGCCGCCGCGCCTTCCTTGCCTTGAAGAATGAAATACAGGGGCCACGAAGCCAGGATCCAACCAATCGTGCCACCCATCCGAATGACGCCGAAGTCCTTGGCGGGATCCTTGATGTTCGCAAATGCCAACGAGTTCGCGACCGAGATCGTCGGGACGTAGCAAAGGGAGTGAACCAGCATCAGGGTCAGGAAGAGCGGGAACGAAGTCGTCCAGTACAACGCCAGCATGGCGACGCCGCCAATCAGATGGCTGCCAGCCATGAACTTTTCCGCCGCAAAATTGCGATCAGCAAACTGGTTGCTGAAAAAGATTCCGACCAACGACGCGATGGCGAAGGCACTGCCTACCCAGCTGATCTGGACATCCGTAAACCCGAGGGCTCCTTCTCCCTTCCCCATGTAACCCCAAATCAAGGGCAACCAGGCACCCCAGATGAAGAATTCGAGGACCATCATCAGGAACAGTTTGAAACGAGGAGAGGAGTTCATGCGCCTTGGAGGGTGATTATCTGCTTAAGCTGATTTCGGAAAGAATACCCTGCCCGACATCCGCACGACAAGCACCCCGACCTGAGAACGCGCAGTTTGATGCCCGAAGCACCCTTGGCCCACGCACCCGCCGTCCCCCTTGCCCCCCGACCTCCCGGCCGATAGCGTCCGCACGTCGGAATCAATCCGCCGGCCTGGGGGCGAGTGGTGAAATGGCAGACACGCGGGACTTAGGATCCCGTGGCGCAAGCCGTGCAGGTTCAAGTCCTGTCTCGCCCACCAACCGGCCGGATTCCTGGCCCACTGCGCTGCTCTCACAGCAATCCCCCCATGCAAACTTTCCAGCCCAGATCCCTCCTCGGCCTCGCCCTTGTCGTGCCCGTCCTCATGACCCAGGCCCTCGCCGACGTCGTCCTCGACTGGGACTTCGAAGATGGTGAACCCGGGGCTGCAGTCTATCAGGCCACGGACACCTCCGGACAAGGCAACCACGGCCGGACCCGGCTTGGCACCCCGACGTTCGTCGAGACGACTCCCGGTGCCGAACCCGGCCAACATTCGATGCAGGTAACCGGCTCGGGCAATTTCGGCTCCGCCATGGTGGCCAAGGAGTCGTCCTCACTGAACCTCGCTACCGGCGCTGCGTTCACGGTCGAGGCAATCTTCCGCCCCGTCGGCGACAACGGCCGAGCCAATCGCACGCTCGTACAAAGGTCGGACCCACAAACCTTCATCTGGTCCTACGGGCTCTACTACGAAGGCGATACCGGGCAGGCGAACTTCGGGGTGGCCGGCGCTGATGGCTCGCACATGCTGGTTCACGCGCCAGTCCCCAACGACGGACTGTTCCATCGCCTCGCGGGGATCTTCGATCACGGGCGGCTTTTCCTCTACGTGGACGGCGTGCTCAAGACGAACGCCACGACCACCGTGGTGCCGGACCCACGGGCTAAGAACGGCGTCGCCGTCGGAGCCAACTTCAACGGCGGATTCTACTTCAATGGAGAAATCGCCCGCGTCCGACTCGCGCGTCGGGCCCTGCAACCGGCGGAATTCCTCCAACCCGGCGCGGACCACTTCGAGGGTATCGCCCACATCTGGTGGAAGCAGTGGTTTGGCGCTGCCTGGGCCACCGATCCCCGCGCCAAGGCCGCAGCGGATCCCGATGACGATGGCCGGGACAATCTCGCGGAGTTCCGGGCCTTGACCCATCCCCTGGATCCCAATAGCGGCTTCGACAAATCCCTGAAAATGGTTCCTCGGGTCGCCTGGCGCAGCGTCCCCGGCGGCGTGTACCGCATCGAGCGACGCGACTCGCTGGGATCCACGACCTCAGTCGTCGTCGTCCAGGAATTCACCGCGACCGGAAGGAATTCCAGCTTCATGGACGAAGGCGCCTCCAACCCCGATGCCTTCTATTCCATCGAACGAGTCCGTTGATCTGCGATGGACTTCACCGACTCGCGAGGTGGTGCAGCGAGAAGAGGACCTCGCCTGAAGGCGGAGCGATTCTTTGCCCTGGCTTTGCAACAACGATCGCACTGGGAGCCCTGCCCGCCCGGCGGCCGGGCCGCTTTACCGAAAGCAGCCTTGCACCTCACCCGCCAAATCCCTTAACCAGAAAGAACCGGGGGATGGTACACTTTAACCCGACCGCTGACAGAGAGGTGTTCAGACGGTCCAATCTGCGAACTGCAAGGCGCGCCCCGCTTGGCGGACTGCAATGAAGGAATGAGCGAAAACTACCGTTTTGAGGTCCTCAACAGCTTCGACGCGCTGTCGCCGGCAATGGACAACTTGTCACTCTGGCTGGAAAAGCAGCAGACGCCGCAGGCCGCCGCTTATTTGGCCCTCCTGGCCTTGGAAGAGTTGGTCACCAACTGCATCAAGTATGGGTACGACGACTCCGCACAACATGTCGTCCAGGTCTCGGTACAGCTTTCCGAGAGCGACATGATCATGGTCGTGGAGGACGACGGTCACCCGTTCAATCCCTTGGAACAGGTCGGACCGGACATGACCCTGCCATTGGAAAAGCGCCCTATTGGAGGCCTCGGGATCCACATGCTGCGCAAAATGTCGGACAGGATGGAATACGCCCGGGAAGGCGGCCGGAATCGGGTGACGTTGCACAAGGCCAACCAGCCCTGACCCAGGCTTTCGCCATGCAACCGTCCGCGGGTGGCCGGCGTGCTGGACATCCACGGGCCGGCCTCCCATGTTTTCGAAATTGTCTCGGCCAATGGCAACGCCCGGTCAAAGAATCAACGCATCCTGAGGGCACTGCCCGAAAAATCACCATGAGCATCCTCAACATCAAAACCCTCCACAAAACCAGTAGCGCCACCCAGGTGGAGACGACCCTCGTTCTGGAGGGCAATCTCGACAACTCCACGGCAGCCGTCCTGGAAGAGAGGCTAAACTCCGCCCTCGAGAACAAGCCGGCCCGATTGGTTTTCGATCTGGCCGGACTCAAATTCGCCACCAGCATCGGAATCCGGCTCTTCCTGTTGGCAGGAAAAAAGCAGAGGGCTCATCAGGGCCAGGTTTCCTTCGTCAACCTGCAGCCGCAGATCAGGGAGGTCTTTGACATCATGGGCAGCATGCCCGACATGCAGGTCTTCGCCAACCAGGCTGAGCTCGATGCCTACCTCCTCGCCCGCCAGCGGACTCACCTTTCGTAGTCCTGCACGAGGCGCCGGACCGATCTGAGGGGTCATGGCTGACCCAGTCTGACCCGCGCTGCCAGCGAACGCTCAAATCGAAACTTCCCATAACCCCCATGAACCAACTGAAGACTGAACTCGAATGCCGGGGCGATTCCGGAAAGCGCCAGCAATTCACCTGCAGGCTGTCTGGCCATCTGGACAACTCAACCGTCGCCGGCCTCGATTCCGATTTGAAGCCCGTGCTCGCCGCTCCGGAAGCGGATCTGGTCTTTGACCTTGCGTCGCTGAAGTTCGTCACCAGTGTCGGGATCCGACTCTTCTTCCGCCTGACGAAGGAACTTGGACGGAAGGGCGGCACGACATCCTTCGTCAACCTCCAACCTCAAATCGTGGAGGTCTTCGACATCATGGGGCGGTTGCCGGAGATGCGGGTTTTCCGGGATCAAGATCAGATGAATGCCTACCTGTTGTTGGGTGACGACGATGGCTCCCCGTTCTCCTTCGCCAACGATGCGGAACTGGACGCCTACCTCAAAGCCCGCCAGCAGAGCTACAAGCCCTAGTCAGAGCCTTCCAGCCGCATCGGGTGCCGGGACTGGAATGCGGCAGCAGTGCCACACTCGATTCAAAGCGGTCGAGGCGCGTCGCCCTCGTTGAGCTCCAGACGTTGGGTGCCCGCGCAAATTTGCGAGCGGCTGTTGGTGCAGACCCTCCCCGGGAACAATCTCCGGGGAGCCTTGCAACCGGCCTTGAGGCGCTGGTCAGACGAGGCAGTCGCCGTCCCAGACTCCCTTTGGCTGGACCGAGATCGGATCAAACCCTGAGGCCGAAGTAATGGCCCCGTTCATCAAACCAAAACTACATCAGCCCATGTTTGAAACCCTGAAACGACTTTCGCTGGGAGCTTGTCTGCTCACCCTGGCAGCGGGGGTGTTGCTGTACACGGACAAGGCATCCCGCCAGTCCGCTCAACGCGTGGGGGTGGTCAAACCACAGGCCAGGGTGGCGGTCGTTCAACACGCCTCCCTTCTAGCCTTGGAACAGGGCGTGGAGGGAATGCTGGAGTCGCTGGCCGCCCGAGGCTACAGCGACGGCAAAAAACTCAGTATCCGGCGCTACAATTCCGAAGGAGACATCGGCACTGCCAACACCATTGCCCGCGAGGTGACCACCGGCAACTTTGACCTGATCCTCACCGCCAGCACCATTTCGCTGCAGACCGTCGCGAATGCGAACCGCAACGGCGGCCGCACCCTGCATGTTTTCGGTGTGGTAACGGATCCTTACGCTGCGGGCGTGGGGATCGACCCTACCAACCACCTGAATCATCCGCCTTACATGGCGGGCGCGGGCTCCATTCAACCGGTAGAGCAGATTTTCCGCGTGGCCAAACGCATGCGTCCCGAGCTGAAGTCCGTGGGCTTGGTCTGGAACGCGGCCGAGGTCAACTCGATGGTGCAGACCAAGTTGGCCCGCAAAATCTGCGCTGAACTGGGCATCCAGTTGATCGAAGGCAATGCGGAGAACAGCATGGCTGTCATCGAGTCGGTGAAGTCGGTCATCGCGCGAGGAGCTGAATGCATGTGGATCAGCGGCGATGTGGCCGTCACCACGGCGAGCGATCAAGTCCTCGAAGCCTGTCGACGGGCCCATATTCCGGTCTTCACGGTGATGCCCCCCTTGGTCAAGGGCGGCTCCCTGTTCGATCTGGGCGCAAATTACTTCGAAATCGGCCAACACGTCGGAGGCATCGCGGCCGACGTGCTGGACGGCAAAAAGGCATCCGAGATGCCCATCGATGACTACGTGCCGGTGGTATTCCTTTACAACGAGACCGCGCTGAACGGTCTCAAGGACCCTTGGGAAATTCCAGCCGACCTCAAACAGAAGGCCGATGGCTTCATCACCGCCACAGCCACCAACCTGCCCATGCGAAAAGCAAAGGCCGCAACCGCGACCAATGCGCCCACTGTTCCCGCCCGCTGAACACACCCAGGGCAATCCGTCCGACAACAACTGTTTGTTCCATGGAAATCACCTCCATCAACGACGAAGGCCGTCACGAACTGCAATTGCAGGGACGCCTGGATGCCAACTGGGCCGACCGGGTGGGGCAGGCCATTGAAACCGCCATCCAGTCAGGACATCACCACCTGGACCTGGATTTCGCCCGCGTGGATTACGTCAGCTCTGCCGGCATCCGGGAGCTGCTCAAGTACCACAAAAAGCTCAAGGCTGTGCGCGGTCGATTGCGGGTGCTGCGACCGACGGCGAGCGTCCTTGAGGTGCTTCACCTGGCAGGCATTGCCGACATGCTGGTCGCCAAGCAGGAACCGGGCGAATCCTCAACATCGTCCGCGGCAGCGGCAGCTCCGGTCCCGAACAGCCCGCGCCTGTGGGAACAGGACAACCTGAAACTGGAACTGCATACGGTTGGATCGGATGCGGAACTTGTCGGCTACCTCCACGGAAGGCCCGAATCCTTCGCCGAGGGCAACCTGGCCTCTTCCCGCAGCCATCGGCTCTGCTGCGAGCCAGATCGGGTCGCGGTGGGGCTGGGTGCTTTTGGGCGGACGCCGGAAGAGGGCAAAGGACGCTACGGCGAGACGCTCGCGGTTGCTGGCGCAGCCGTATCGATGCCAACCGATGGCAGCAGTGTGCCGGATTATCAGGTCACCGAGGGCAGACTCATTCCCGAAATGCAGCTGCTGTATGGGCTTTCTGCGCGGGGCACTTTCTCCCGACTGCTCCGGTTTGAGGCCAACCGCAGCGACCGCGGCGTCATCGGCCTTTCCACCTTGGTCGAGCGCGCCTTTGAAACCCTTTCAGTCCCGGCAGCCGCATTTGCCATCGTGGCCGAGACGTCCGGCCTGGTGGGCAGCACGCTGCTGAGGTCTCCCGACCAGGCATCGAATCGATCGCCGCTGGCTTTTCCCGAAGTGAGGGACTGGATGAGTTTCACCACGGAGCGTGCCAATGAGCGGCAGGTTGCCTTGATCGTGGGATTCGCCGAAAAGTCACCGTCGCCGGAGATCCTTCCGTTTTTGCGCCCGATAGGGCCCGGAACGTCAGCGAAGGGACATTTTCATGCGACCGTGTTCCCCTATCGCCCCTTGCCCAAGGGCAGGGTGGATCTCGCGGAGACGGTGGCGTCCTTGCTGAACACCGGGACGGCCTCCGCGGTACTTCACCTGCTCGCTGATGATCGGGAGTTCGAAGGCGTTGGCGAAACGGATTTCATGCGGGGCGCCTGCTGGTTCAGCCCAGTGGGGAAGTTTGGCCATGCACCTCAAATCTGAACCACTTCCATGACACTTCTCATAGGGGCCGCCACGATTGGACTCGTCCTCGCCTTGCTCGCACTTGGGGTCTACCTCAGTTTTCGCATCTTCAATTTTCCTGACATCACCGCGGACGGATCCATCACGCTGGGCGCAGCCGTTGCATCCATCCTTCTGGTGCATCACTGGTCGCCGTTGGTGGCCACGTTGGCAGGCTTCGTGGCGGGGGTCGTCGCGGGGACACTCACCGGCGTGTTGCACACCAAATTCAAGATCAACGGTCTATTGAGCGGGATTCTGGTGATGACAGCTCTTTACTCCGTAAACCTGCATGTCATGGGCAAGAGCAACATCCCCTTGCTGAATGAGTCCACCTTGGCCAACCAGGCCGAATCCTTGGCGACACGCCTTCTGGGCGGCGGCAAATCCGAATTCCTCCTGGCCGGTTGGACGGTGGGCGTCCGCGACGCTGCCCTGCTGATCGGGGTGCTCCTGGTCGTCCTCGCTGTTGGCCTCGCCCTCTATCTCTTTTTCCAAACCAATCTGGGGACGGCCATGCGCGCCGCAGGCGACAATCCCCAGATGGTCTGCGCGCTCGGGGTGAGTGTGGACTTCATCGTCATCCTTGGGCTCGCGCTTTCCAACGGACTGATCGCCCTGTCCGGCGCCTTGCTGGCCCAGTATCAAGGTTTCGCCGATGTCCAGATGGGAATCGGAATCGTCGTCTGGGGACTGGCCAGTGTCATCATTGGCGAAGCGTTGGTCGGAACCAAAAAGATCGGCGTTCTCATCACCGGTGCGGTCATGGGCTCCGTCCTGTTCCGACTGCTGGTGGCCATTGCACTCCGCTGGGGGCTCAATCCCAACGACCTCAAATTGATCACGGCCGCGTTCGTTTTTGCTGCCCTCGTCACGCCCGCCGCGCTGCGAAAACTCCGCCTCGCGTCCAAACCCGCCGCCACCTGACGCCATGCTCGACCTCCAGGATATCCTCAAGACGTTCAACCCCGGTACCGCCAATGAGGTGCGCGCCCTGCGCGGGGTAACGCTCACCTTGGAACGCGGATCGTTCCTGATCATCATCGGCACCAACGGCAGCGGCAAATCCACGCTGCTGAACGCCGTTGCCGGCACGTTCCGCGTTGATTCCGGCAGCATCACGCTGGCCGGCCAGGACATCACGGGGCAACCTGAACACCGCCGTGCGCGTTTGATCGGCCGCGTTTTCCAGAACCCCTTCAGCGGCACCGCGCCGAACATGAGCATCGCAGAAAACCTCGCCCTGGCAGCCCGGCGTGGTCAGCCACGCGGTCTCGGATGGGCGCTCGACCACAAACTGCGCCAGCAGATCCGCGACCGCATCCGCTCCTTGAACATGGGTCTGGAGGACCGCATCGACAACGCCATCGGCACCCTTTCCGGGGGCCAGCGCCAAGCCTTGACGCTGCTGATGGCCTCCTGGCTAAAGCCGGATCTCTTGCTGCTGGATGAACACACCGCCGCCCTTGATCCAAAGAGCGCCGACCAAGTCATTCGCCTGACTCACGAGATCATCCAGCGTGACCAACTCACCACGCTGATGGTGACGCATTCCATGCAACAGGCCGTCCATCTCGGAGACCGGATTGTCATGATGCACCGCGGCCAAGTCTTGCATGACCTCCGCGGTGCGGAGCGGACGAGGGTGCGGCAAGAGGATCTGCTGAATCGCTTTGACGCGGTACGCCGGCGGGAGCAGTTGGATTCTGGCGTCGCGGACTTGCTCCAAAGCAATTACGTCTGATCCCCGGAGGCATGTGTTCGGTACCCCTGCAAGGGGGCCCTGCACCGGTCAAAAGTGGATGCGCACGATCGAGAAATCGTCGTCCAAGGGGCCTTCCCCGTGACGGTCGCGCACCCAGGAGTGCAATCGGTCCAGCGCATCCGGCGCGTCGACATGCTGCCGCATGAATCGCTCGAAGGTCTCAAACTCCATGAAGTTCCCCTCGGCATCCTTGATTTCATAACAGCCGTCGCAGAGCACCAGCAGGCTATCGCCAGGCCCGACCTGGCAGGCTCGAGTCTGGTACGCCATGTCCTCCATGGCGCCGACGATGACGCCAGGGGTCCGCAACTGCCGGCTGACAGCCGATCCTGAACCGTCCGAAGACAACAGCAGCGCCGGCGGATGCCCGCCGGAGGAGTATCTCAGTGTCCGGCTCGGGACGTGGTACACGCCGTACCACAGGGTGAAATACATGTTGTTCTGCTTCTCCATCAGGAAGGCGTTGTTCAGCCCGGAAAGCACCGCGCCCGGATCCCGGAATTCGGTCTTGGGCAGGGAGCCGGACCGGATGACATTCATGGCGGTGACGGAAAGCAGCGAAGCACCGACGCCATGGCCACAGACGTCGAGGAGATAGACCGCGAAGTGGTCCGGATCGATCCAGTGATAGCCGAAGGCATCCCCACCCAGCTCCGTGGAAGGCTGGTATTTCCAGTCGATCCTCAGCGGCGAGAGGGTCGGTTCTGGCAGGATGGACCGGACGTAGTTGGCCGCCTCGGCCAACTCGCTATTGAGCCGGCGCTGCATCTGCTCGAGCAATTCCTTCTCGGCCTGCAACTGTTTGAGACGCACCCGGTCCAAATCGCGCAGGCGCTTTTTTTCCAGCGACGTGGTCACACGCGCCCGGAGTAGCGTCGCGTTGAACGGTTTGGGCAGATAGTCTTCCGCTCCGGCCTCGATGCATTTGACAGCACTGTCGACCTGTTCAGCGCCGGAGATCACGATCACCGGCAGACCCCGCAATTCCGGATCATTGCGGATCTCCAAAAGCACCCCCATGCCGTCCAACTCGGGCATTTCCATGTCGAGAAGGACGAGGTCGAAGGGTTCCCGACGGATCCTCTCGATGGCCTTGCGGCCGTCGGCCGCCTCGCTGATGCGGGTGAACCCGAGTTTGTTGAGCTCCCGGGTCAGCACGAGCCGCATCGTGCGGCTGTCATCGACCACGAGAACCGAGGCGTCCTCAATGGCTGAGAAGGAAGCCGCGGCGGTTGGTGCAGGCAGGCTTTCGGTAGTAGCGGCGTTCATGGATAGGGGTTCGCGAAGCAAACAGGGCAACGAGGGCCTCAACGGGGCCGTTCGATCCGGAAGATCTCCATTCCGCCCTTGCCCTTGACCTCGATCGTTCCCAGGGAGACGCCATGGTAGCTTTGCTTGGTCCGTTCCCAGGCTTGGGCGCTTAGGGTCAGGTTGCCGGGCAGGCCCGACTGCTCCATCCGGGCGGCGGTGTTCACGGTATCACCCCAGACGTCGAACTGATACTTCCGCTTGCCGACAACTCCCCCGACGACCGGTCCCACATGCACCCCGACGCGCAATTGCCAATAGGGCGGCTGCGCCGCGGCGGCGGCGATCATCTCGAGGCCGCAAGCCACACAATTCATCGCCGGATTTTCAATGGGGCCGGACATCCCGGCCGTCGCCATGAAGGCGTCCCCGATCGTCTTGATCTTTTCGAGACCATGCCGGGCGACGATTTTTTCGAAGGTTTCCACGAGCGACTGCAGATAATCCATCACCTCCTCGGGTGAGTGGGAATGGCAGAAGGATGTGAAACCCACGATGTCGGAAAACAAGACTCCCACTTCCCCGACGAGGCGCGGCCGAACCGCGTTGGTAGCCTTGAGCTCATTCGCCACGTACTCCGGCAAGATGATGTGCAACAGGTCGTCGGAGCGTTGCTTTTCGACGTGCAACTGGTCGAGGCGGAGCCAGTCGAGATCGCGCAGGCGCTTTTTTTCCAGGGAGGTGGTCACCCGTGCCCGAAGCAACGTCGGGTTGAATGGTTTGGGCAGGTAATCTTCGGCGCCGGCCTCGATGCATTTGACAGCCGTGTCCTCCTGTTCAGCGCCGGAGATCACGATGACCGGAAGACCGTTCAGCTGCGGATCGTTGCGGAGCTCGAACAGCACCTGAATGCCGTTCATCTCCGGCATTTCAATGTCGAGAAGCATGAGGTCGAAGGATTGCCTTCGGATCATCTCCAACGCCTGCCGTCCGTTGACCGCCTCGGTGATATTCTTGAATCCGAGATTGTTGAGAGCGCGGATCAGCGCCAGTCGCATGGTGCGGCTGTCGTCCACCACCAGTACCGCTGCCTGAAGATTCAGATTGGCTGCGGGCTCAGGGGCTGGAGCGTCTCGCAACGCAGGCCTTTCGGGGGCGGTGGGGTCCATTGTTATGGGGCCTTCAGTTCCGGAGTGGATGGCGGAGCGGTCTGCCCGCCAGTCGTGTCTGGAGCGTGTTCGATCGAGGGCGGAACGCTGGGGCGTAGGACAAGCGGGATGATCCGTGCCGCCTTCGACAGCAGCAGGTCTTCCTGGAATGGTTTGGTGATGTAATCGCGCGCACCCAGACGGGCAGCAGCAGCGATCTGCTTGGCGCCGGCCTCCGCGGTAAGCATGATCACCGGCGTGTGCCGCAGCGAAAAATCCTCGCGCAAGCGCTGCAGCATGGTGAGGCCATCCATGACCGGCATGTTGTAATCGAGGAAGATCAGGTCGGGCTTTTCCGAGGTCGCCACGACCAATCCTTCCTCACCGTTGGCCGCTTGGGACAGGGTGCAATGGAACGGCTCAAAGATCCGCACCAGCATCCGGCGAACCGTCTTGCTGTCGTCCACGCTGAGAATTCTAGGGCCTGTCGACATCACTTGATCCAGACCGTGAGCGTGAGTGTCGCGCCAGCACATGTCCAGTGGGTGTGCGAACGTTTGGCCCCGGGGCCCACTTCGACCGGGTTCTGCGGCCCGGATGCGACCTCGGGCGTGCTCAAGGTGCAGATGTGCCCAGCAGCCGCGAGTCCTGCGCCGATCCGTCCAGCAACCATGTTGCAAAGCTCGCTGGCCAGATCCCACATCTCGCTCGCCCGGTCGGCGGGGTCGGGGCTGACAGGGCCGAGAGAGGCATTGAGCGTGCTCAACCAAGACTCAGGAAACTGAAGGCGCACCTCCCCCCGAATCTCCGGACCTTCGAGGCTTACGGAGCCGGTCAGGAAATGCGGGTTTACGGAGGCCCATCCGACTTCATCAGACGATGCGGCGACGACGGACAGCCTGAATTGGGTTGTCAGAACCTCCCGGATAGCCTCGGTCGAGATCCGGTCGAGATCCTGGCCTTGTCCCATGGGCATCATTCGAGAACGGGTTGTGAAAGCATCTTGAGGATGGCCTGTGGAATCCGCGGCAACGGCACCACCTGTTCGGCAGCGCCCAGCTTTATCGCTGCCTGAGGCATGCCGAAAACGACGCAGCTTTCCTGATCCTCGGCAAGGGTGCGTGCGCCGACCGCACGGAGCAACTGCAGTCCATGCGCACCGTCTACGCCCATGCCCGTCAGCAGGGCTGCAACCGCTTGATTTCCGGCCTGCTCTGCAGCGGACCGGAACAGGATGTCCACCGAAGGGCGGCAATGATGGACCGGCGGTGATTGGGTCAGTCGCACTCGGTAGCCCAAGCCGGCCCGACCGAGGGTGAGGTGGAAATCTCCGGGCGCCACCAGGCACAAGCCGGGGTGCAATGGGTCGCCATTGACCGCTTCGCGAACCGTGAAGGCACACAAGGCATTGAGGTGTGCGGCCAAGGTTCGGGAAAAGGGCGCCGGAATGTGCTGCACGACCACGATCGGCGGAAGGCCGTCGGGCAAACGCGGCAGGAGATACCGAAGCGCTTCCACGCCGCCCGTCGATGCGCCGAGCACGATGATGCGCCGCGGCGAAAACTGCCCGGGTTCAAAAGGGGGAGGGAAAGGCTTGGCCGCCTCGATGGCCGCAGGAGCATATCCGGGTCTTCGACGAGAGCGGCCGGCCGCCTTGACGTGAAGGGCCAATTCGCGGGCAATCTGACTCAGACTCCTGCCACCGTCGGGCTTGGCTATGACATCCAGCGCTCCGGCTACCAGCGCTTCCACTGCCTTGGCCGAACCGGCCGGAGTCAGTGAACTCACCACCACCACGGGCACGGGATGGTGTTCCTGCAGGATCTTCAGAAACGCCAATCCATCCATGCGCGGCATTTCCAGGTCCAGCGTGATGACATCCGGCTGGAGGGAAAGGATCTGGTCACGCGCCACGTAGGGATCGCAAGCATACCCCACGACCTCGAGCTCCGGATCCCTGGAAAGCGCGTCGCCGATGGCGCGCCGGGCCAGCGCCGAATCATCCACGATCAGTACCCGGACCTTTTGGACGCCTGGCTTCATGTCTTCTGAAAGACGCCCTGCTGCACCGGGTGCAATCCGTGCGGGATGCCCATGAGGTTCTCGGAATGTCCGATCACCAGATATCCGCCGGGCGCCAGATGTTGGGTCAACCGCTGCACCGCCAAGGCACGGGAAGGCAGGTCGAAATAGATCATCACATTGCGGCAAAAAATCACATGCAGGTTTGAGGGAACCGGATATTCCGCCTGAAAGAGATTCACCCGATCAAACTGGAGATGATCGCGGAGCTCGGGTTTCACCCGGCAGACACCCGCTCGGGCACCGACACCCTTCTGGAAGTAGCGCTTGAGGATTTCCAGAGGCACCGGCTTCACGCGATCCATGGAATAGATGCCCTGCCGTGCCGCGGCCAACATCCGGCGGGAAATGTCGGTTGCCAGGATCTGCCACTCCACCTTGGGGAAAGGCCTCAAGTATTCCGCAACCGCTACGGCCATGGTGTAGGGCTCTTCCCCGGAGGAAGCCGCAGCGGACCAAAGCCGCAGTGGTGCGCCCGTGGCGCTCAATTCCGATACCAGCGCGGGAAGGGCCCGCTGTGTCAGGAAGGAAAAATGCGCGGGCTCGCGGAAAAAACGGGTGTGATTGGTGGAGATCAGGTCCACCAGGTTCTCGACCTCCTCCGCGTCCTGAAGCGACTGCAGAAGGTCGCAATAGTCGTCGTAGGATTCCAGCTCCAGGGTGTGGAGGCGTTTTCGCAGCCGGTTGGCCACCAGAGCCTTTTTGTCCGGGCCAAGTCGGATGCGGCTGTGCCGATACACCAGATCGCTCAACGTCCGATAGGCCTGGCTGGAAAACGAATTGTCAGAGCGTGCTTTCAACCTCGTCGCCTTGGCAAACTGGACACTCACGACCTGCGAAAACGATTTCCATCGCGCAGACCCTCACCGTTGGGCGATGCCGCTCGTGGGTCCGCGGTGATCCCGCCGCAAGCTGCGGTTCGGTGCACCACCCACCAGCGCTCGCAGTCGCCCCACCAACTCGTTGAGCGATTCACCCTGCGCCTCCACTTGCATTGCCGCATCCGCCGTTTCCTCGGCGTTGGCCGCGTTGCTTTGCGATACCTTCTCCATTTGCCCGATGGCCTGGTTGATCTGTTCTATACCCTGCGCCTGTTCGCTGGCCGCAGTGGCGATCTCCCCCACCAATGAATCGGTGGCCGCCACTTGCTTCGTGATCTCCTCCAGCGACTCCACGACCCGGGCCGTGCATTCGGTGCCCTTTCGGGTATTGCCGATCGCCACCTCGATCTTGTGCGCTGTCGCCTTGGCGGCCGCTGCGCTTCGCTGGGCCAGCGACCGCACCTCGTCGGCCACCACGGCAAAGCCTGCGCCCGCCTCGCCGGCCCGCGCCGCCTCCACCGCCGCGTTGAGCGCAAGGATGTTGGTCTGGAAGGCGATCTCGTCGATGTCCTTGACGATTTTGGCCACCTGCCCGCTCGACAGATCAATTTCCGCCATCGCCTCCACCATGTCGGCCATCGTCCGCGATCCTCCCGCCGCTACCGCACGGGTCTCGGAAGCCAGAGCCTTGGCTCTCTGGCAGTTTTCCGCCGTCGCCTGGATCATGCTCGACATCTCCTCCAGCGAGGCGCTGGTCTCTTCCACCGACGCCGCCTGCTCGCTCGCGCCAGAGGAGAGAACCTGATTCGAAGCCGACATCTGTGCGGATGCGCTGTCGAGTTGGAAGCCGGTGTTTTGCAGCTCTGCCATGACCTGCCGGATCGGCTGGACGACGGTGGCAAAAACCGAGGTGCACAAAGCGATCAGGGTAAGAACGGCAAGGCCCACCAGCGCGAGCAGCGTATAAAACAGACGGTAGCTGCGCTGAACGAGCCGTTGCACTTCGCTGCTCGTGCGTCGATCCAGCATGCTGAAGAACTCGTCAATGGGCTTCATGATCTTCGCCTTCTCAGCATGATACTCTCTGCTGTGCATCAATTGCCGAGCCAGCGCCATGTCCGGCTCGCCTTTCCGGGTGAAATGCCCCTTCCCGTCATCGAACAAGCCCTTGACCGCGTTCATGGCGACGGTCTCCAACCGAACCAAGCTGTCGGAGTTGGCCTGAGCCTCCTTGAGCCTCGCAAACTCCTCCGCCGTGAAACCCTGTTCTTCCATCAACTGCTGTAGCGGAACCGCTTTGCCGTCCGGCCGCGGCTTGATCCCGTCGGCAGCCACAAAATCCCAATAGATCCTCTCGTAATGCTCCGGCCGGGGAGCCTTGCCATTTCGGATGTCCAGGACCGCCCGGTACTGCTCCTCGTAGAGGTTGTCCGCCGTCAACACGAAGGTCCGTGCCAGGCGCGTCAAGTCATCCGAGCTTTGGCGCAATTCATCCGCCAACAGGTACGACTGGTAACGGCGTTCCTGGGCGGCGGTGATCTCCTTCTGATTCATCAGCATCCCCTGCACGACTCCGCCAATCACGAGGAGAAAGACACTGATGATCACCGACGCGAACAAAGTCCTGCTGCTGAGTTTACCGCTGATTGTCATGGGTAACATGGGTTGCATCTGCGGATCCCCAACCGCCGTTTTCACGTTCGGAATCAATCGGGGTACGCCGGTTCAGAAACTCTTGAAGTTGTCGTCATCGCCACTGGCCGCCCCACCGGAATCACCGGGCATCGGAATCGACTTACGGTGGCCTCCACTCAGGATTTTCTGCGACTGGGCCCGCGGTCTGGACCGCACCGCTGGCTGCGAGGTGAAAACCGGCGCGCGCGTCGGGCGCAACGCGGCTGCAGCCGGTTCCGATGCCGGAGGTGAAACCGTGTCCAAGCCACCGACCAACTGGCGGAGCTGGGATACCATTTCCTTGAGCGCCGCCGCCTCGGTCTCGAGGGACTCGGCTGCCCCGGCACTCTCCTCTGCGCTGGCCGTGTTGATCTGCGTTGCCTGATCGATTTGCGTAATGGCCGTGTTGATCTGCTCGATCCCTTGGGCTTGTTCACGGGCCGCGGTTGCAATCTGGCCGACCAGCGAATCGGTGGAGGAAACCTTCTCGGCAATTTGCGTCAGCGACTGCCGAACCTTGTCACAGCTTTGGGATCCGCTTCGGCTTCTGGCAATCGAAGCCTCGATCTTTTCGGCGGTTACCTTCGCTGCAGCCGCACTGCGCTGGGCAAGGGAACGGACTTCATCTGCGACGACCGCAAATCCGGCACCCGCCTCACCGGCCCGCGCGGCCTCCACCGCGGCATTCAACGCCAGGATATTGGTCTGGAAGGCGATCTCATCGATGCTCTTCACGATCTTGGCGACCTCAGCGCTGGAGGTATCAATGGCAGCCATCGCCTGGGTCATTTCCACCATGCTCCGCGAGCCGGCTTGGGCAACGGCCTGGGCTTCGCCCGCCAGCGCTTTCGCCTTTTCGGCGTGGTCAGCAGTCGAGCGGATCATGCTGGTGATCTCCTCCAATGAAGCGCTGGTTTCCTCCACGGATGCGGCCTGTTCGCAGGTGGCGGAGGACAGAGTCTTGCTGGCGACCGAAACTTGGCGCGCTGCGGCGGCGGTCTGGATGGCGCCGTGATCGAGGTTCACGGCGAGGTTGCCGAGCACGAGGTTGGTCGAGCGCACGGTCTGCCATGTCAGCAGGACGGACAAAATCAGGGTCACCCCGAGTGCAACGTAGATCAGGGTCACGCTGTAACGCCCCGCGGCAAGTGCCGCTGCGGTCGTCTCCATGGCCAGCTTCTTGTTGTATTCGACAGCGACATCAACCGCTTTGACGGACGCTTCAAAGGCAGGAATGACCACCTCGGTCATTCTCTTCCTCAGCTCCTCCGGGTTCCCTTGACGCATCATCTCGAGATAAGGAGAGCGGACTTTGACGAAGGCTTCTCGAGTCCGCTTGACCTCTTCAAACAACCGGCGGTCCTCGCTGTCCTGAGTCAGGTCGGGATCGTAACGCTTGAACAAGTCATCCATTCGCTTCCGGTTCGTGGCAACGCGGGCCTCGATCTCTTGACGCTGCTCCGGCGAGGACGCCTCAGCGGCCTGAAGGCAGGCGAAGATGTTGTCACGCGCCAGCTCCGAGCATTCGCTCAGGACAAGCACGCTGGGCATGCTCTTGTCCGCAATGGTCGCGAGGGAATGACTGAGGCTTTCCAGCCGCGCCAGAGCGAATAGCCCGAGCGCCGCCGAAATCAGCAGCATGGCCGCGGACCCAAACTTGATCCGTCGCGAGATGGTCCAGGATTTCATACGGTCTGAGTTCTGTTCTGAGGAGTGGAGGCGGGCGATGAAACCAGGGTCAGCAAACCTTCCGTGAGGAATACCTTTTCGGGATCCAGCAGCGTCTTGACGCCGCCATTGAGCGTCCCCAGTCCGAGGATGAACTGCGTTTCGGGCGACCCACCAAAATCAGGCGCCGGCTCGAGATGGTCCGCGTTCAACTGGATGACCTCCTCCACCGTGTCCACGATGGCGCCAATCAAGGTGCTGCCCCCGGTGGGGTTGCGGAGTTGCACCACGATGATGCATGCCCGTTCGCCATAGACGGCGGTTGGCATCTGGAATTTGGCGCGCAGATCGAGCACCGGAATCACCGTGCCGCGCAGGTTGATCACGCCCTTGATGTATTCCGGCGCGCGGGGTACCGGCGTGATCGGGCAAAGCCGGATGATCTCGCGCACATTCAGGACCGGCAGCCCATAAGTCTCCGCACCCAGGCTGAAGGTGAGGTAGCGCCCGGCCTTGGCCAGGGATGGGTTGGAGTTCGGAGACGACTTTGTCATGGACCAGGAGTTGCGCTTGCCGTTGGAGAAATTTTGCGGTGTCCGGGCGCCTTCACCAGCGTGTCCACGTCCAGGATGAGACCCACCGAACCGTCGCCGAGCACCGCCGAGCCCGCCAGCAGGCTCTGGTTCTGGAAGGCATGGCCCAAACTCTTGATGACGACTTCCTGTTTGCCGAGCAATTCGTCCACCAGCAATCCGCGGGACGCGTCCCCGGATTCCACCACCACGATGATGGCATCCTCGGGCTTGCTGGCTTTGAACGGGCGATCCAGATGTCGTCCCAGACGAAGCAGTGGTGTCTGGCGGCCGCGCACGCTCACCACCTCGCCGCAGCCCTGAATGGTGGAGACCATGCCGGGTTGGGGTCGGAAGGATTCGCGAATCGAAAGTGTAGGGATGATGTAACGGTCCTCGCCCACGCCCACCAACATCCCGTCAATGATCGCCAGTGTCAGGGGCAGCACGATGGTGAATTGGGTGCCCTGTCCAGGCACGGACTGGATCTCGATCTTCCCGCGGAGGCCCTCGATATTGCGACGCACGACATCCATGCCAACGCCGCGACCCGAGAGATCCGTCACTCTTTCCGCCGTGGAAAAACCGGGCAGGAAGATCAGCGAGAAGATCTCGGATTCATCCAATTCGGCATCGGCACGGATCAGTCCGCGTTCGAGTGCCTTGGCCCGGATGCGGTCTGGGTTCAGTCCTTTTCCATCGTCGGTGATGCGGATGACAATGCCGCCGCGCTGATGGGCGGCGCTCAACCGAATGGTGCCTTGCGCTGGCTTGCCTTGGGCGATTCGGTCGGAAGGGTCTTCGATTCCATGATCCAGGGAATTGCGGATCATGTGGATGAGAGGGTCACCCAGCTTTTCAACGATGTTGCGATCGAGTTCGGTCTCCTCACCCTCAAGCAGGAGTTGCACCTGCTTTTGCTGGCTGGCGGCGAGGTCGCGCACCAAGCGGGTCATCTTTTGAAATGCACCGCGGATGGGCACCATGCGCATGGACATGGCCGTGCGTTGCAGGTCGCCAGTGATGCGGCTGAGCTGGCGCACGAGCCGGACAAACTGCGGGCTCTCAATGCTCCGCACCTCTTGGTTCTGCACCACCATGGATTGCGCCACAACCAGTTCACCTACCAGATCCACGAGGCTGTCCAGCTTGGCCGTGTCCAGCTTGACGAAGCCGGCGACTGGATCGCCGCTGACCGGTTCGCGGGCCGGCGCGGCGGGCGAAAGGGTCGCCTTCGCCTCAGGAGCCGCTTGGGGAACGGGTTCGAGGGGTGTCCGATCTGGCTTGGGAGATGCCGCAATCGGGGTGCTGGGTGCGGGCTGTACCACCACCGGAGCCAGGGCAGGGGCAGGGGGCAGCGGAACCGGCGGCGGGGCGGCTTCACCGCGTGCAGCCAGTTTGGCGCGGCGGATGATGTCGCTGGTGGGCACGACAATCAGGGCACCTGGATGGATACCCTGAAGCTGAGCGCCGATGGCGTGGGTGAACTGCCTGAGCGCATCGGCACCCGCGAGGATCAGGTTGATGATTCCCGCGTTGATCCTCAGCTCGGAGCGCCGCACCAGATCGAGCAGGGTTTCCAACTCGTGTGCCAAGTGGCGGGGAGCGTCGAGGTGCAGGAATCCCGCTCCCCCCTTGAACGTATGAAACGCGCGGAAAATCGAGTTGATCGTCTCGGTATCCGCCGGGGTCGTTTCCAGAACCAAAACGCCCTGCTCGATGCCCTGCAGCAGTTCCAGGGACTCGGCATGGAATTCGCGGAGCAACTCCAGATCCTCGTCGAGGTTCAGGCGGATGGAAGGCTCATCGCCGATAGGCTCAAGCACGGCTGATGGCGATGGATCCGGGGCGGGCGGTTGCGTGGAGATGGAATCCGCCGCGGGCTTGGGCACACCTGCCACCGGTGTGGTTGCACCCGGAACCAAGGACCTGTCCCAACCCGAAGGCCATTCCGGCATCTCGCCCCCGTCCAGCAAGACGTCCAGAACGGAACTCAAGTAGGCATGCCACTCATTGATGAGCCGGATGTGGTCCTCGCTGAACTTCCCGCTCCCGTCCAAAATCTCGTCGAGCCAGAGTCGGACAACCTTCAATCCCGCAGTCCATGGCCCCGCAGCAGTCGGTACCACCCACTCTTCCAGATCCATGACAAACCGGTTGATGGGCAGGAGTCCCGCATCTCCGTCCGGCACCACAAAGGCCAGTTCCTCTCCGATCTGGGCCAGCAACTCGGCCGCCCGGAGCAGATCGCTCGAATCACTGGCAGCTTTGTCGTTTGAACTCATGTCAGCCCAGTAACGCTATGGATTCACCCCCTTCGAGGCAAACCAATGTCAGTGCACCCGCTTGGAGCGGCTGCAGGGATCGAACCTCATGAAGCTTCGAACCTCGGCGGGAGCATGTCCTCGCCTCTCCCCAACCTGCGCACTCCGCACACGCAACCATCGGATCTGCCATTGTCGCCCCGAGCCGGGCTGGTAGTCTTCCTGACGTCCGCATGAACGCTCGCTTTCAAGGTGAAGACGGTCGGGACGCCTTGATCGAGGCGCTCCAATCCCAGGTCATCGTTCGCGGTGATCCGGCACTCGCCGCAGCCGTCGCCAGCGCCGCCGAGATCCGGTCCTTTGCCCAGGGGGCCGTCCTTCTCCGTCAGGAAGACTCCGACGCCCAACTCCATTTCATCCTGGAGGGCGAAGTCAGCATCCTCGTCAACGGCCGCCCCATCATCCTGCGGCCCGCCGGCCAGCAGATCGGGGAAATGGCCCTGATCGAACCCACCCGTCGTTCCGCCACGGTGGTCGCCACCATGCCGACGACCACGGCCGTCATCGGCGATCGGGCCTTCCGCACGTTGGCCCATCAATTTCCCAGCCTGTGGCGCAACATCGCCCGCGAACTGGCGCGACGCCTCCGCGAACGGGAACGCGACGATCCCACGCGCCGCTCCGTCCCGACGCTCTACCTCGCGTCGTCGGCCGAAAGCCTTCCCATCGCCTACGCATTCCGCGAAGGGATCCGTCGCTGCGGCAACGCCATCCCGGTGACCACATGGAAGGATACGGACGTGTTCCGCCCCAACCGGACCTTCATTGAGAACCTGACCACGTCGATCCACGCGGCGGACGTGGGCGTGCTCGTTCTGGGACCGGACGATCGGCCCGACAGCCGCTCGAACATGCGCCCGCCCGCCCGGGACAATGTGCTCTTCGAACTCGGCCTGCTCACCGCCGCCCTCGGTTGTGATCGGACCTTCGTCGCGGTACCCGCCGGCATGGACCTCAAGGTCCCATCCGAACTCCTCGGGGCTGTTCCCATCGAGTACAGCCTCCCCGCGGGTGCGCTGAATGGACCCATCGATGTGACGGTCGCCGTCGCTGGCCTGCTCCGGCACATTACCCGCCTCGGCCCCAGGTAACGGCGTCGGTCCGCATGCCGAGGGCGATGCGAAGATTCCCCGCATCTGCAACGCCTCCAGAGTTGGGGACAGGCCTTCAAACTGAACCCTTGAAACTTGGATCTCCCCCTCACTCCCCCTTCACAAACTCCTCCCGGAACGTCTTCCACTCGGCCTCATCCATCTCCCAATCCGAGTAGAGGACGACGCCCTGATAGTTCTCGGGCAGCGGTGACTTCGACAGGCCGCGATGGATCCCGCGCAACCCGGTCTGAAGGTTCTCGACCTTCGGATCGTGATATCCGACGCCCGCATCGTCGTACGCCGGAAGGCCCAGCAGCACCGGTTTCCCTGCGCTCCACGCCAGGACCTCCTCCGTCCACGACGCCATCAATTGCTGGTAGGCCTTCGACGATTGCTGGCCGACGTCGTACATCATGACGGCCATCTGATCCGAGCGTTCAGCCACCGCACGGAAGAAGGATTCGTCCCAGTGAACTTCGTCCGACGGCTGCCAGCGTGTCGGAGGCGGATAGGCCGCCACGCTCAGGATGCGTCCCGGCGGCATCGCCCGACGCAACTCCTCCAGGAACTTGAGGAAGTCCGCATCGCCGCTCGTCAGGGGCTCGACGTTCACCTGCACGCCGGCCAGGCGGGGATGCTTTTCGAGA
>Ga0192647_100554_pt1 | contig 26303 bp, 30 predicted proteins | sample LauGreFa1BDMLBSN_2_FD_133046 | JGI IMG/M metagenome (GOLD analysis project Ga0192647, IMG submission 133046) | Freshwater lake microbial communities from Lake Michigan, USA - Fa13.BD.MLB.SN - reassembly | ecosystem: Environmental > Aquatic > Freshwater > Lake | place: Lake Michigan, USA... | reverse complement strand
TGATTCGTACCATTGCGTTACCGATCCAGAATGCTCCGGTTCCGTTGCTCTTGTCCAACCACTCATTCAGGCAGTCGTGCAAAAACTTACGGTAGTCTTCGGTAACCATTCCCTCTTCGCTGTGAAGACAGATGTCAGAGTGAACGGTTCCCATTTCGTTTTCGTATTGGATTTCTCCGCAAAAATTCATCATTGTGTTTTCTATCTCCCTTTGTATGAATTAAAAAATAATATTAAAATAATAAAATGGTATATTGATACAACGCTTTTCCTGTATATACCAGACAGTACTATCATGTCGCCCTTGTATCAGTGGCCAAGGCTGTCCTAAATTTTTAAAGTCGCTACAGCTCGACTGACTTAGGCTTTGAGGGGACGGTGAGCTCCCTCGGATAGGCACCACGTGCGTAAACCGTTGTAAGAACACGCGTATTCTCACTTTAGTGAATGAGATGGGAATTGAACCCATCATAACTAGTTAAAGTTAGCACCACAGCCATTCTCCAAATAGTTTAATATGACTTATTTAGGTCATAACCTCAAGGAGGAGGTTGAATCAGTCCTCGTCGTCTTCGAGATCAACTCCACCAAGCGGGTTGCTTGATGCGTTGATTGTCTTCAACTTCGGGACAGAAATTGCGTCACTGTTGCTTGTTGCTTCGCGAGCGCTGTTCTTCCACAGGTCGATGTTGATTGTTTCTCCATCGACAAGCAGGTCAAAGCGACCACATGGTGCATTGGTAGGTGCATAGCGGTCAGTATACTCAATCTGCTTAGTGACAGAGTTGGTAACTGTAATCTGCTGTGAACCTGACCAAACGGCCGTGTATTGCATTGACTGATTGCGCAGAAGTTTAATCTTCTCGTTGATCTTCTTGATCTTTGCATCACTCAGATCGTTGTTGTTTTCCAACTCCATCTGAAGAATATTTGCATCGTTACGCTGAGAAGTAACGCGGTCAAACTGACCAGACATTGCATCGACAAGATCGATGAATCCCTGACCGGTTGTAACCTTTTCACGATCAACTTGACCAAGCTCGAAGAAGGTAACGGGAATACCCGTATCATGCTTGATGGTACGTTCCATACGCTGTGGACGTGAACCATCACCCTTTGCCTTCTGCATTGCCTGGTGATCATCTACTGCACCAAGATCGCGGAAAAGATTAAAGGTTGCTTCAATCTTATCCTCGTCTGCTCCCATCTGCTGGAAGTAAAGCGGGAAACCACCGTTCGTATAGTTCAAACCAATACGGGTAAGGTGAGCAAGGAATGCTTCCTTATCGTACTGAGTCTGACCGAGAGCGTTGGTCATGTGACGCCAAACTTCATGAAGGGCGATATAATTGCCATCGTCTTCAATCATAACTTCAACATCGACTGGGCTAAATGCACCCGTGACAATGTAGTAGTCAGGTGAAGGACTGCTGGATGGCTGCTTACGTGTCTGACGAAGCAAGCTAAGGCGAGTAAGTTTAGCCGACTTCAAGGTTGCAAAAGCATTGACTTTTTGTCCTGCGATTGTACCCTTGAAAGGGATCTGCTTACCAATCCGAAGATTGATCGTATTACGTGTGAGTTCCATTGCCTCCGGATTCTCTGCAAACGCATTGAGTCCACTGAAGCTGGAACCGAGTTTGGCATAATCAAGTGCCATTTTGGGTCTCCTATATTAGTGATATGATTGGATTTATTGCTTTTGATGTTGATGGCCGGATGACCAACCATCAACGTTTCTGTATGAGTTACGCTTCGTTATAGCCTTGCTTAAACGATGCGACACCCTTTTTGCTTGCTGACTTAGCCTTACCTGGCATAGCCTTAGTCTTCTTCAGACCGGCAACGCTGATATTAACTAGCCTTTTGGTTGCTTTACCTGCTTTACCTGCAACGGTAGAGCTTTCTTCTGGGTTACTGATGTCTTCAGTATTCATTGGAACCTCCTGGTCCAAATATAATAGAGATAATCCATTCAAAGAACGTTTCGAACATTACTTAATCCTTGTTATAGAAGGGAAATAAACGTTACGAATGACTTATTACCTTGGATAGATTACTTTGGTTTTTTTACTTTTACTTTCGGCCCTTAAGATAAAAGATAATATTTTTTTATCTATTAACTAAATAAGGGTTATAGTGGCATATTGATTAGACTTCAGTTCTGTATATGCCAGACAGAAATAATATATAGGCTCTAATCTACCTACTCCTCTGTTTTACCTCAGCGGTGCACCACTGGCTAATGCTGCAGCATTAGATATCCTAACCGAGAAAGACGTTAAGATAAGAATTTAAAGAAATGGACAGTTTGCTACATGAACAAAATAGCATTTTTACGCTTTGTAGGAAGTGGGGGACTTGTTAAGCGTTTAGGGGACTGTCAGCTCCCTCTTCTACCTTGGGGGAAGGTAGGTGATCTTTAGAAGATTACGGATTCTACGATGATGCTAGCCATCTTCTCAGCAAAGTATTTATCTTGAAGGTGTGCTTCAAAGAATGCTTGTGCTGGGAAGATATAGGCCGGCGTGCCGTTTCCAGCAGTCGTAAAACCAATCCACCATCCGTAGCGATTAGGATGAGAAGGATAACCTTGTTCCATGAACATTGTTCCCCTTCGAACCCCAAAACCGCGCCAGTTCAGTTGAATCGCCGAGCAAAGTATTGATTTATCAATCTTTGAAGTAATCCATACAGATTCTTCTAGATCAATAAATTGGTCTACTTTGTTCAGGTCTTCATCTGTCCTGCAGATGAGTGCATCTTCTTGTTTAGCCCAGTATTCCACATACTTAGGCACTGTATACCGAACTGGATGCATTTCCGAGTAGAGTGATGTCATAATTAGCACCAATCCTTTCTGAGTTGAATCCACTTCCTACAGTTTTCGCAGTTGCAGCCTTCTTTCTCGGCTTGTGATGCAACTGCAGCGATGAGTCGGAGATACCCCTTGAATTCGTTCTCCTTTTTGATATCCCATCGTTTCTGAACGATGTCACTAAAAACTTTATCACGATCTTTGTATGACTGGGCAGCCATGACAAGATCAGCTTCATTTTCAGTGAATCCGTGGTAGTTCATGTACATTGCTTTTTCTCTTGCAAATGAACCACCTGTTACTGGATCTATCATATATTCCTCCTTGTTGGTTAGATGATAAGACCTAGAGCTTTTTTCGTATTCATTACGACCGCTTGCTTCCATTCGTCTGTCCTCCAAGAACCTGGAGGAATGAAGAATGAATTTTGTGTTTTAGTCAACTTGGTCCAAACATTTCCAGTTTGAATGTTAACCCGATACACATATCGACCTGTTCCCACCACAATATTGTCCTGATTATTGCGACGAGGTGTTGCAGCAACTACGAGCACGCTGTATACATTCTTTTTCTTTGATTCGTATACAAACATTGACCGAATTTGCGGCAAAACTGGTTCGTTGAGATCTTCTGCACGAAACACACATCGACGGGAAAGATATTTATAGTTATTATCTTTCTTATCTACTCGTGTTTGCACATAATCTTCTCCTCTAACACACAGGCTAGGTGTAGAAATCTGCTTTTTCTTCATGATTTACTTCCTTCTATCTGACTTTGTATGAGTTTTAACGAAATTGATCTTGCATTTTCGCATTTTGAGTGTTGTTCCCATATTTTTTTTCACTCCACTAGGTGCCGGCACGCTTTCTTGCGTACCGACACCCAGCTGGGAGTGCAGTTGAGTCTGAGTCAGTCTTCGAGGTCGACGGAGTTTCCAGCACGCTGTTCGCGTACGGTAACCTTCTTGACCTGTCCGGAGATGCTGAGCGAAGTCGTTCGACGGTCGAGATCACGAATGGAATCCTTGAGGGACTTCGAGAGCTCGATTTCGAGTACGACAACCTGCGGCTTCGTCGTCAAGTAGTTCTGACCCTTCGCTGCACCCGACGCAAACTTCTGCGTCTTCCAGGTGGCACCGAGGGACTCAGCCTTCTTCTTGATGACTGCCCAGTCCTTCGCCGAGAGCGAATAGGACTTCAGGTCTGCGTCAGGGAGCCTTTCGAAGTTCGGGGTCATCTCATCACTGACGGTGAGACTCCAGAACTTGTCGGACTTTCCTGCTCGCTCAGCAGCAGTGCTGATACGGACTTGGACACGGTTGGACATAATAGCTCCTTTCAAGCTTTTCCAACAACACACCGGGAATAACTTCCCGAGCCCCCGACGGGGGCGTTCTCCGGTTTAGAATATCATTTTTTCGTGATCTAATAAACCGACCAATAAAATGAGGGGAGAACTAACCCTACCTTTCCACACGAATCGTGTATATCAGGTTGTTCTCCCCTCACTGAGAGTGCAGACCAACTACTTTCACCTATTGGTTACTCGTGCCTTTATCCTGCTTTAGTCGCTCTCACGACACCCTGGCCACGCCAGTAGCAGTCATACAACCGTCCACCACTCCATTAGGAGCGCCATCAAAATGGCATAAACGACTGTATGACCACCGGATACTGCCTTGATCTACGTTACGCTCGTAGAACAGTACCCCGTCCCGGTTCACTGCCGGTTCAGTCAACCCCTCGTGGCACGACACTACAAGTAGTGAAGACTAGTCTTCGAGACGGATACCGTTTCCGGTTCCCTTCTCACGGACCTTGATGCTCACGACGTTCCCGCTGATAGCGAGCCCATCGGTCTTGCGGTCAAGAGCCTTGACAGCCATCGGACCGGAAAGCTGGATCACCAGCTCCACGACCTTCGGCTTGAAGTGCAGGTATGTCCTGCCCTTCTTGTCCTCACCCTTGCCCAGCTTTGCACCGCGCTTCTGGATCTCGTTGACGAGTTCCTTCCACACGGCCAGCTGGAGAGCGAAGGTCACGATGTCTGCCTTGGGCAAACGCTCGTAACCATCAGCCATCGTGTCAGTGATGTTCACCGACATGAAGGCCTCGCCCGTATCGGCGTTCTTGCGCGAGTAAGCGGTGCTCACCCGAACGCAAACGCGTCCACCAGGGATGGTTGGGGTCATTGTCTCACCTCCTTTCTGGTTCGAGATGACCTACCGCAGAGTACTACCTCCAACGGTACGGTACGACTGGGTCCTTCCCAGGTTTATGTACCTCCAAAAAAAAGAAGGGTAGCCCAATTAAGGACTACCCTTCTCTTTAATCACCTTGGATAACACCTGGGGCATAGATATATATCATCTATACCAATAGGCGTATACAAGGCTTGACACTTAAAGCACTTCTCCAAACTAGGATCATTTACTTTACGTGTCTTCCTCTTCCGTGGAGCTGGATGATCCTTAGGAAACCAGATGTCGTAACAATCTGGATGCAAGGCCCATCCTGCAGACCAATACAATGCTCCTTTATCTGCCATTTGATGACAGCATGAACATTCCATTGGTTGGAAGTTGGTTTTACGTGGCTTAGTCATAATATTATCTCCTTTCCCGAGATCTGATTGACCGCCATAAAAAAGATAGGTGGAGATTGTTGTCCACCTAGTCTAAAACCTTAAGGAATGCATACATGCATGTGAGAACGCAGAGAGGCGTGGCAGGACCCCTTGCCATCGGGGTCCCACCAGCCTACTGCTACCCAGAGACGATGGAATCAGCTGAAGAGGTTAGTCTTCGAGCTGGATTCCGTTGCCTTCACGCTTCTCACGGGAGGTGATCTTCTTCACGTTCCCGCTGATGCTGAAGGCGTCCATCTTGCCACGAAGGGCGACCACCTTGATGGGCTGCGTCAACTCGATGGTCAACTGCACCGTCTTGGTGGAGGCGAGGAACGGCTTGCCGTTCTTGTCCTTCTTGGCGACGAACTTGGTCTTCGTCTTCGACTCGATGAGCTTCTTCAGCTCGTTCCAGACCTTGACGGTGTACGTGATCGAAACCACGTCTCCGTTGCTGGCCGGAACACGGGTGAAACCCGCCTCCATGTCGTCTGCGAGTGAGACGGAGATGAAGGTGCCCTCAGGCCCCTTCTGCTCCCGCACTGCGCAGATTCGGACGTTGACCCTGTCTCCAGGGTTTCCCAGTGATGTGCTCATTTCTGCACTCCTTTGGTTTTTGTCACCTGTTGCGTCAGGGACACCGGTCATTATGACGGAATGACTTACCGGAGCTTTCACGTATAAGCTTCTACGCCCACGTTCCCAACCGAAGCTGGAGTTTTACATGGCGTTACCCATGGTTCACGGTTGCTAAGGACTTTCAGGATGTCCAATTTAACGTCTACACCGATCCGACGGGCAGTCTGGGTGGCTGCCATAAAAAAGAGGGGTAATCAAATAATATGATTACCCACTCTCTTTTAGCTCCTTATAATGGACTTGAACCATTTGATCAGCCTTTACTGATATAAGGATGTTATTTCTGTTGCCAGGACACAACTCCCCGAATCTTATTCACTATGCTCCACGACCGTTAGGCGAATGGATCCCACGTAGAACTTTCGTCCATAGTGGTCTCTTCTTCGTTATAACGACGCATCTGCCTCCGTCCGATCAAGAACGCAGCAATGCACATTGCCACGAACAGACCAAACGGATTGATCAGCCCAAGGATGAAGCCGATGATGCTAAAAGCAAAACCGATCACCTTGAAAGCCAATGCAGCTGCTGGCGTAAAGATCAAGATCGCTGCGACGATCCATCCCTTCTTGCCACGAAGCCAGTTGGTGTCCATGTCACCTCCTTTCTTTCTGTAGTTTGGTGAATGGGACAAATAAAAGAGGGGAGAATGCCCATTGCTGAACATCCTCCCCTCTATGGTGGATAAGGTCTACTTGGTTGCTGGCACGATGATCAATTGACCAGCGCGCAAATCACCAAGTCCATCATTGCTGATGTTGTTTGCTTCCATGATGTGCTTGATAGCATTGCTCCTGTTACCAGTGCAGTACTTACCAGCAACACCATAGATGTCACTGTACCCCTCTGTGTAAGGGTCCTTCTCGACAAGGACTACTTGTCCAGCATTGCACTGGAACTTTTCATCCTCGTTGATTTGGTGTACAGTCAATCCTACGAGGACAGCAGCTAGTGCCACCCCCAGGATCAGCTTGATTACCTTGTACATACCAGTATCTCCTTTCGTGTTTGTTATTACTGGCAATATAAAAGAGGGGAGCACTAGCTATTACACCAGTACTCCCCTCTTTGTTTGTGGTACTACAGTGTTAGCTCTCCAGAGCCTTCACTGCAGCACGAATGTCATTGATGTTGACGTCAATCAATGGCCTGCTATTGTCTAGCAATTCAGCCTTATACTGATGACGATCACCACCATGCATACGGTTGACTGCAGTCCAGTGCAGCCAGTTGCCCATACGCTCAACTCCAACGACATTCTCGAAGTACTCATGTACCTCTCTTGTCTTAGGGTTGATGATGGAGAGCTCAGTGTGCCAACTGAACACCTCCACCTTGATGACATACCCACTCTTGTGGGTGTAGTTTGTAGCCATGTCCCTTCCTTTCTTTAGGTAGACTACGGTTGACCATGGGGTATACCCCCGTGGGCTCGTTAAAGATAACGGGCAAACATAGTAATAATAGATACCCCCTTATAAATTTTTCCTTATTTTTAATATATAATGACTTTATATATGTTTATATGAGATAAAACACAGGGAGATGAAATCGCCGGCTAAAAACAAAAAGCTAATCTATATAGACTTGCAGAGGTAGAGATAATGCCTAGAGAGATACTCCCATACAAACACACAGCCTCTAGGACGGCTATAAAATCACCTATATGATAAATGCTCAACACAATGTGAATTATTATGTTTATATCTAGATAATGTAGATAGAATAATCACTAATATTTTATATTATTTATTTTAATATAATTATAGTTATCTTGATATAGATGAGAATAAATCAAGTACTACACAAGAGCCTATGGGGAAAATTCCCCTTCTTGCATTATCCCTAGTATGTTCTCTCTCTAGGTAATACTTATAGATATTCTGTTATTATCTTTTGACGCCGGCGATCTGTCCCTAGTCGGCAGTATTACTTCTTAAATTTAAAAAAAAATAAAAATCGCCGGATTCGGTTTTTTTCAATATTAATTCGATAATCGCAAAAAATTTCTTCCTACGAGTTGCAATTCCACACAACTACCCACTAGATTATCTCCCGTTGGCTAATCAAAACCACAAAGGAGAAAAAATGCCACGCAAGAAGAAGATAGACATAGACATAGAAGACTCAATAGCTATTCTGGAGGACCCAGAAGAACTTAGAGCTTTTGCGGATGAATATACTTCAGATTCATTATTTGATAAATATCCGCATTCAGAATATGAATATGACATGGACAACTACGGATACGACGAAGGACACAATTACTACTGATGGATACAATAACCACCACAAAAACCGATAAAGCTATAGTTATAGATTCTAGACTATTAGCTTCTCCGCTAAATAATAGCTTACATAATTTATTATTAAAAAATCATGATGTAATCTACATTGATTTTGATGATAATATTTCTATGGCTAATTTAGTTAAGAAACATTCAAACAGCATATATAAAATATTTCAGCTGAGCTACAAATATATAAGCTTTGTTGGATATAAGGAATCTTGCGAGTTTGCGTGTGAACTTTACAATAAAAGCGGAATTACTTTCAATTCATATATCTTAATAGATTCATCAGTAGACTTAGATGATTTTTCTAAGATGTTGAAAAAGGAAAAGAATGTATCAATTTTAAGAATAATTAAAGGAAAAGCCACAAAGTACTGGTCGTTAGATAAAAGCTACGCCGTACAACAGTACAAAACAATAATGCCACTTTCTTATTCTCAAAGAGTGGCAAAAGAAGTTTTAGGCTGGCTAACCTACAAGGTATATAAATCTACTCACTTAACAGATCCATTTGGTGATTTAGCTAAACTTTTATAGATCATCTGGATCAAGAAAAATAATATTACCTAAATCATTCACAATACCTCTGATTGTCTCGTCTATATCTTTTTCAGTTATAGACGAGACATCAAGTATCATTTCCCATTGACTACTTGTAAAGTAAGTGTAACAAAGTTTTTTTTCGCTATTATATAAAATAGCAATAACTCCGAGTGTCTGCTGTTTCTTCGTTTTCGTAATCGATACAAACGACGGAATCTTGATCTCTAGTAGAGAAAATTCCTTTTATTATTTCCCATATATCCATACAGGCACCTTTGTTGGTCTATATTTAAATAGTAACCTATTTAAGGATATTCTGTATATAATTAAGAAAAGTTATTTTTTCTACATAAGAAGATAACATTGAGACATCTTTTGATGTAAAGACAGAAAATATATAGTTAGATCCGAATTATATCAATCATATATTACTGATCTTCTAGATCATCAATCTCTACCCAGATATCTCCGCAGTCCCTACATTCAATTTCATACTTTTGCGGTTCTCCTTCTCTTTTTATAAGAGAGGATATAGAAAAGTTTGCAGGATAAGAACAATCAGGACAGGTTGTTGGGTTGCACGCCATTAGCTATTTGCTCCTTGACTAGCGTAACTAATTCTTCATTATCTCTCAATTTGGAGATAGCCATTTCTCTACCTTGAGAAAAGGATTCACCATTATAGTAAACCCATGCACCTTTTTGTGTAAAGATACCAGCTTGCATTCCAGCATCTAGGATGCAACCATGCTTATCAATACCTTTACCATAAAGAATATCGAATTCGGTAACCTTTAGAGGTGGAGCCATTTTATTCTTAATGACCTTTGCTTTGATTCGAATTCCCATTGAATCTCCAGCTCTATCTTTTAGATCTTCTTTCTTTCGTACATCTAATCTAACCGATGCAGCGTAACGCAGAGCCATTCCACCTGGTGTTGTTTCTGGGTTTCCAAACATAACACCTATCTTATTTCTTAGTTGGTTAATAAATATTATAAGAGTCTTATTTTCATTAGCTAATGACACAAGCTTTCTCATAGCTTTAGCCATCATTCTTGCTTGTAATCCCATTTGTGCAGATTCCATATCGCCTTCTAGCTCTGCCTTTGGAATTAAGCTAGCTACAGAGTCTACAACTACAACTCCTATTTCTCCAGTTCTTATTAGTTTATCTACTATCTCAAGAGCTTCTTCGCCATATGAAGGCTGAGCTAGTAAAAGTTCATCTAGATCTACACCAAGAGCTGACATATACACAGGATCAAGCGCGTGCTCAGCATCTATGTATGCACACTTGATTCCCTTAGTCTGCGCTTCGGCAACAACTGATAATGCAATTGTTGATTTACCAGAAGACTCTGGGCCATATATCTCTACAACTCTACCTAGAGGTAGTCCACCAATTCCTAGTATTGAATCTAGTGGTAGTGCTCCAGTTGAAACAGATGGCCAAGATTCAGACTTTTTATTACCAAGTCTCATAACCGATCCGTTACCAAACTGTCTTTCTAATTGAGCTATTGCTAGCTCCAGTGTTTTTGATTCGTTTTCTGACATGAAGCTATTTTAGCATAAGTCAGCTACGGAATCATTGATGTAGAAATGAATCTTCTTTAAACTTAGATATTTGATATACTTGATGGAACAAAAGAGAAAGAGGTAAATATGGAATCAGTTCATAGCTTAAGTTATGATTACTTGAGAGCAGTTCGTTTATTGGAAACAAAAATAAATACTCCAATAGATTTAGTTAAGTTTTGGTCTTTTAGCGGACCATGTCTAGAGGACTATCCTGCCATAGAAAGAATAAATAACAAAAGTGACGAATGACTTGCATTTGACATTGACAATGCATTACAATTGTCTAGCGCCCCCCCTACCCCCCCTCCCCCGTACGTATAAGGGTATATTTATATTACTATATAATATACTATACCCTTATACTCTTTTAAAATAAAAGAAGAGAGTTGGTAGAAATGAAAATATATCAAATTTATATTCCAGATCTAAGTATTTATGTTAAATTCAAACTTCTTGATCCGGAAGAAATCAAACAACTCCTAGAGAAACATTCTTCTGATTCTCCAAAAGAATTAAAGAAAGCTATATTAGCAAATGTTATCTTTAATATGAAGAGTGATGTATCAGATGCACTGAGATCCCTAAATAGGGAATCTGCCGAAAAGTGTATAGACACGCTCTATAACGGATGCGTAATGCTTAATCCAGGTTTAGATATAGATAATTGGGTTTCATTGTCTAGTCAGATGCACTTAAGTCCAGAAGGCAATGGAGTTGATTTAGATAACGACATGCCGTTCGATTTTGACCAAGTAAAAAAGATGCTTAATGCTAAAAAGTCAAAAACTCAGCCTAAGAATAAACAGCGTAAGATATCTAAGCAAAAGTTTCTAGGATTAGAAGATTATTTAAAATCTAATATAATTGGTCAAGATGAGGCTGTAGCAGAAGTTGTTAATGCACTAAAGAGATCTCAAGCTGGTTTAAGTGATGACAATAGACCTCTAGGTATATTTCTTTTTGCCGGCGCCTCAGGAGTTGGAAAGACTCACTTAGCTTCTACTTTAAATAAATATTTATATGGTGATGATTCCCAAATGGTCAGAATTGACTGTGGAGAATATCAACAAAAACATGATAATCAAAAATTAATTGGTTCACCTCCAGGTTATGTCGGTCACGACGAAGGTGGTCAATTAGTTAATTTGGTTAAAAAAAATCCAAACGTAGTAGTATTACTTGATGAGGTAGAAAAAGCACATGCTGATCTTTGGAACACATTTCTAAGAGTATTTGAAGATGGAACTTTAACTGATGGTAAAGGCGAACATGTTAGTTTTTGTAATACAATTATAATAATGACTACTAATCTTGGTAATGATAAAATTACAGATCATTTAACTTCTGGAGGAGCAGGCTTTACTAGAAGCGTAGATGCAAAGCTTAGAACTAAAGAAATGCCAGTAAGAGATATGGTAGAACGAACTTCTAATGAAAGTATTAAAAAACATTTTAGACCAGAATTTATAAATAGATTAGATAAAATAATAGTTTTTAATCACTTGTCGGTAAAAGATTACCAAAAAATAGCAGAGCTGGAAATGCATGTTGTCATAGATAAACTTTCAAGAAAAGGATTTATGGCAAGCTATACAGATGATGTTATTGAAGGTTTAATTTTTAAAGGAATAGATACAATTAAAGGAGCTAGAGGTTTATCTAAAGTTAGAAGAGATTTAATTGAAACTCCATTAGCTGATATTCTAATAAATTCAAATATTCCAAGAGGATCTATTTTTGAAATAGGATACATAGATAATTCTTTTACATTAAAAACTATAAAACCTAGAAAAAACAAAGAAAAGTCTAATACTGTAGAATAAATATTACTATATAAATATAATTTACGTAAAAGGAGTAAAATATGTTAGGTGGCCTTAGGCATCCAGTATCAACTGCCAGAATGATGGCTTCTAGCGCAAATGGCTCTACTTTTGCGAGAAACTTTAAAACTAAAGGATCTCGATATGCAGTAGGAGCACTTGGTGGAACATATGGTTTAACTAAAATGCAACGGAAGATCTGCAGCTGCAGCATATGATCCAGCTATAATGGCTAGAGGTGGAAAAAGAATTGCTGGTGCAGTTGCAGCTGGTGCAGCCCTAGGTGGCGTAAGAAATAGAACAACTTCTGGCCTAATTAAGGGCCGGAACTTCGATGTATAGGTACTAACTTATGCCAATGCCAGGAGTTGGTAGGGTAGCAGGATTTGCTAGGACTACATTTCAAAATGCAAGAAGCTATGGTAAAAGTGCCATTGGTTACGCCGGTAGAGGAATGGTTAAAGCCAAAGATTTACCTGAGCCATTATTAAATTCATTAGGGCATGGTGGAGCACCATTAAGATCTTCAGATAGAGTATTAATGAGCAAAACATCAAGAGACGCTAGAAGAGCACAGCCATTAGTTATGAATAGACCAGGAGCACAATCTTCTGGAAGATTTGTTTCTAAGGACATGTATAATCAGGCTATTAGAAATAGAAATGTTAGATATGCAGGGTACGGGGCAATGGCAGGGTCTGCTGGTATGGCAAACGCTGTGACAAGTAATAATAGAAGAAGTTATACTGGCCCTGCATCAAGAATAAGAACAGCTAAAGGCGTTGGAAGAAACGCTTAGAAAGAATAATGTTATGAGTGATTGGAAAAGCTTTATTAATAAAAATGGTGATTTTGAATTAGCAAATTTTTTATATAAAACAATAAATAATTTAATGAAACAATCTTTAGATATGGGCACTTTACTATCTAATGATCAACATAAGTTGAGGGCTTATAAAGAGCAAACTAAAAAAGTTTTTAAACAAAAATGGTTTGAAGTAGCTCAAGCTTTAGAATTCTTTGGGATAATAGAGCAGTGTACTTGCTATACAGAAGAAAAAGAATCTTATTGTGAAATATGTAAAGGTTCTAGATATGTTAGTACTTCTATATTATCAGCAGATGAAATGAGCGAAGTTGGTGTTTTTACAAACGCTGGCCATAGTGTTGAAATAATAGAAAAATTACAGAAAGGTTTAGTAGAAGTATTAAACGGAATAAAGTAAATGAAATGTGATAGATGTAATCATGATTTAGTTTTTGTGATTGAAGAGATAATTGAAAAAGGTTTAATTTTGAAAAAAGTAAAAACTTCTATTAAAGACTATTATTGTCCACGGATGTAAAAGCGCTTATGTAGAAAAATTTGAAAATGGATTTTTTGTTTCATCTGATTGGATAGATTTTAATGGCTAATATAGAAAAAAATAATAAAATAGATTTTATGAAAAGTCTTGAATCTCTAAGGCCTGATTTATTCTTTCCAGAGCAATGGACAGATGAGCAAAAAGATAAGGCACTTGATATTATAAGGCCACAAAAAACAAGAACAACCATGTTTGCGTCTATACCAATGAGATGCGATGGGCCAAAATGTATATTTGCAAACACATGCCCGTTATTAAAGGAAAATTTAGCACCAGTTGGTGATCCATGTCCAATAGAGATGTCTATGGTTTCTCAATTTACATATGAATATATGAATCAATTAGATGTTAGTCCAGATAATTTAGTTGAAGTATCAATGGTTAGAGATTTAGTTGATCAAGAAGTTCAGTATATGAGAAAAACAAAACTTCTTGCTAAGGAACATTTTGTTCAAGAAAACATAATAGGAGTAGACCAAGATGGTAGTCCTATTCTTAAAAAAGAATTACACTTAGCAGTTGAGTTAGAAGATAGACTTCATAAAAGAAGAAAAGATCTAAGAAATCAATTATTAGCAACAAGAGAAGCTAGAGCAAAAGCTGGTCAAACACAACTAGATACTGCACAGGCTATATCAGACATAATTGATAAAGTTCAGTCTTTGGAAACTGAAAGAGAAAAGTTGATAAAGAAAAAACTTGGAACATTTGAAAAAGATGATTATATTGAAGCTCAATTAATAGATGAGAAAGATGAAGGTTAGTACATGGCTAGGATGTTCGGCAAAGCGGAAAGGGAAAATTTATCCAAGTCCGTTATAGCTGGAATTAGGCAAAATGTAGTAGGTCCATCTAGAAGAGTAACAGCAAATGTACCAACCAGCGTAATACGTGGTTCAATGTCAGATATGGATCAGCTTTTTGGTATGACCTCAAGACAGTACATGAGTCACTATGAGAGTATACATAAAATGTTCTTAGGAATGTTAGATGATCCAAAAAGGCTTAGTAAAATGCCTGGAACATCAAAAGCAGTAGCTAGAATAAAAAGAACAGGTGAATTTAATCTTTCTGTTTTAACTAGAGATTCTGCCGAAACAATTCAAACACAATTAGCAGAGCCAATTGAGCGAATGATGTTAACAAAAGGTATTCCTGGACTGGATATCCCAAGTAGTAACTTGTATAGAAATACAATAAGATTTGATGTAGATATGAGATCATCTGGTGCGCGTCATCCTTTAGCTATTGTTTTAAATTCTTTACATATGAATGTCGATCCTAGGTCTGATGGCAGCTCTATCATTAGAAGGTCATTTAATAGAATGATGACACCAACTCAGTTACAATCAGCAATGAATCAAGTTGGTAGAGGATCTATTGGATCAGCAGGAGCTTCAAATCCATTTGGAAAAAAGAATTCAAATAGAAGCTTAAGAATGCTAATTCTAGACACTGAAACATCAGGTGTTGACGAAGATAGGGTAGCTAGGTCTATAGCAACAATAGAAGCTACGATGGATACTACTGGTAGCGTTTCATTTGGTCCAAGGTCTTCTAATAGAAAATTATTCTTAAGGCAATCTGGACTTGAAGGTGGAGTTATTCAAACTCCATCTGGAATGAAATCATTAGCAGAAGGTGCAAACATTCTAGAAGGAGCACAAGGCGTTCTAAGTTCTATAGATGTTGCTAAAAGCCCACAAGAAGCCCAAAGAGCAATGAATGATTTAATACAGTATTTTTTAAGTTACGATAGAATTGTTGCAAAGAACGCAAACTTCGACATATCAACTATAATTCAAACAGCAAGAAATATACCTGGAGCAGAAAATAATCAAGCACTACTCGCTAGTATAGATGCATTTGAACAAAGGGCGTACAACGATGCCTCATTCGTTTCTGATATAGATGTTTCTTTAAGAAATCACTTAAAAGCAAAATTTGATGACTACGCAGAAAATTTTATAAATCAAGCTAGAGCAGGTGGAACTCCTGAGGCTCTAGTAGTGCAAAGAGCAGGAGTGGACTTAGCTGATGAAGCAGCTGTAAGAAATTTAATATATGCACAAAAAGTAGGATCAAAAGAACTTTTTGAATCTCTAGAAATGGGCAAGGCGGGAAGAGGATTTACTCCTCAGGCAATGAATAACATTATATTAAATACAAATTTATTAGACCTAGTACACCAAGATGCGTTTAGTCATGGTCCTAATTCTGGAGCAGCTAGAACTTTATTTAACTTGTTATCAGGTGGATCACACGTAGCAGAAACAGACGACTATTTAGCTGGCTTTGTTGCGCAGTATGTTCAAACTGGAGCTTTAGATTTCGAGACAGGAAGCTTAAAACATCTTCCAACTGGTAGGGCAAATTTTATTCTTCAAACTAGAGCAAAAATAAGACAATCAGCTTCACCAACAATGACTACAAATATAGCTGATGTAGATCACTTAACTAAAACAGCTAGAAAAGCTATAAAAAGTGCAGAAGCAAGAGAAATATTAGGAACATCTATTAGGGGTCATGTTGCAAATATAATGACAGCTGATCAAATTGCAGAACTTGCAGCTGAAACAGGTATGTCGCAAGATGCGATAAGACAAATAGAAGGTAAAATATCCTATAGTAAATCAGCAGGAGGATATCTTTTTTCTACTACAGACCAAAACCTTAGAGGAGTCACAGGAGCAGGGTCTCTAAATATAGCTGATGCATTTGATACATCATTTAGAGTTAATGATAGAAGAGCTAGAGCTTATATGGGTAATGTTGTTAATTCAGCTTTATCATCAACCAGAGATGCAGCCCAAAGAAACGCTGCTTCTAAAATAGTTGGAACTGGAATAGACTATGGTGAAATGGGCGCATTAGAAAGATATGCATCATTACCAGCATATGCTCGTCAAGCTGTTTCTGGTTTTGATGTCAACGCATTTAAAACTGCTCTTCCATCAATGGATAGAAATCTACTAGTAGAAGCATTAACAAATACTAGTAGAATAGCAGCAAATGATACTCTAAACGTCTCTCAGGTATTGGCCGGAATGCAGAATGGAAGCTTGGTCGACTCTAACCTTGGTTCAATAACTAGAGGTTTTATAGAAAGAGGCGATGCAGGAATGTATGCAAGGATAGCAGCTAATATAGGAAATCCATATGCAACTGCCGATATTACAGAAAGAATATTCTCAGTTGAAATGGCAAAAAGAACAGCTGCTGTAGCAAAAAGAGAAGCAGGAGTAATAAATGATAATACAATAAGTTCTAACTTGCCTTTTTTAAGAAATATGGACATTCTATCAGAATTTGGAATGAGCACTTTTGATATACAAGATGTAACTAGAATAGTGCAAGATGATAATTTAGTTCCAGGAAAAATACTAATTGGATCAGATGTATTGTCTAAAATGGAATTATTAACAGAAGGACAATCTGGTCCCGTTAGAAGAAACTTAGTTGATGTATTAACAAGTGAAACAATGAATGTTGTTGATGAAAATAATAATGTAATTGGAAAAGGTGCCGAATTTAATAGGGTAAGATTTTCTGTAGTAAATAGAGAAGCCTCTACTGTTAATGCCTTTCTTGGAGGCACTGGAGTCCATAATAGGCAGATGAGTAAAGCTTTAGCCGGATCCTTATATGACGCAGCAATGCAAGTTATATCTGAAACTGATTTAACTGGTTTAGATGAAGAAATTGAAGATGTATCAAAAGCAGCTCAAAGACAGTTGAGATCACTAGCATCTTTCTTAAATGTTCAAGGAGGAAGAGATGAAGCTATTCAATCTCTCACTTCTAAAATAGAAGAAGGTGGACTTGGTTTTGCAAGAATAACCGGAGGAACTGCAGAGTCTGTAACCGAACTTTTAACTCAGTCTGGAGCAATGCCAAGCTCGGGTAACGATATAGTTCTTCCGGGAACAAGTAGACTTGTGGCTTCAGAGGGTAATATAGTCCTATTGGGACATGCAGAGAGTACTGAAAGAATGGCCGTCTCTACTGGAAATAGCGTAGCTCAACAGGCTATTTCTGCAGTAGAGAGAGATAAAAAATCCATGCAAGCAATGAAAGTAATATCTGAATTTGCAAATGAAAATTTAAGAAATGAAATTCTTGAAGAAGAAAGAAGTTTAGGTTTAGGCAAAGTAATATCATCAAGACAAAGACAAATAAGAGCAGCATATCAAAGGTTTAAAAAACCAACAGCAATAGGAGCTGGAGCGGTACTTGCAGCTGGTCTTGGTTACTATAGTTATCGTAAAATTTCTGAAGCAGGTCCATATGATGAAACTATGGACAGGCAAGATACAATGCCAGCAAGAGCTCCAAGGTTGGATATCTTAAGTGGATCTAGTCAGCAAGTTTACTCTAGAATACAAGACCCATTAGCAACAGCTGGAGTTGTAGGTAATTTAGATAGAGCTAAAATAGGACACACTAATATGGGTTCAAATAAATATGATTATCTTTTTGCAGGTTAAGGGGACCTAAATGCCAATAGGAGTAGGTAGATTAATTAGAGGGGCTAGAGGCGTCGGAAGTGGCGTAGCTCAAGATCCATCTAGAGTTTCTAAAGGACTTGGAATGGGAATGTTAGTAGGAGGCGCTGCTATAGCTGGAGCATTATCTGGATCTAAGCAAGTTATGGATTCAGCATTTGATGTCGCCTTTAATGATCCAGAAGCAGATAGAGCTTTTGTAGGTACTGATATTACACCAGCGATGGCAGCTGGTATGGATATTGGTGGTCCAATAGGAGCCCTACAAAAGGCTAGACTATACGGAGGCGCATCGCAAGTAGCTGGAGGTCTTTCTGCAGCTGCTGGTGGAGTTGGTTTAGGCACATTAGGCCTTGGTATTGGGGCAACTGCTATGATTGCAAATAAAAGAATTAATCGGATCTTTAACTGGTTCTAATCTTTTTACTAAGGCATCATACGGTGGAGCAATAGCTGCAGTTGGTGGAATAGGGTTAGCATTAGCTGGAGCTAAATCAACAGCAGCAGGAATGCAAACTTTTGCTGGTAATCCATTTCTAAATACTAGTTCAGCTACAGCCGATAGACTAAATGCTTCTGGTGACATTGTACTAGGCGCACATAATTCTAGAAGGGGATACTAATGCCTATTGATCCAATGACAGGACAAGAACTTCCTTATTATGGATCCTATGGTTCTAGTGGTGGAGGTCAGTTAGCTTCAACTGGAGCAAGGATGGCTGGCGTAGAATCTCCTCTAGCATTTGACGTCTTGGGTTCAGCCCCAGGCCTTACTTCGATGGCAATGTTTAATGCTAGAAGAGGCGCCAATACAATAATGAAGGGTGGATTCCTAGACACTCAAAGGACAGCTGGAGCATTTTTTACTAGAAATGACTCATTGCAAAGATTTAGAGGAACTGGTTCTGCAAGAACATTTACTCAAGTTGAAGCTGGCGGTAGATTTGGAAGAGGGTCATATGTAGGCCCTCTTGGTTATAGAAGAAAAAAGACTGAACAATTAGCAGCAAGGTTGCGGTGGTGATACCACTATAAAAACTGGCGCACCAAGAATGAGGGGTTTCTTAAAAAATCACTTAGATCCTAGAGGAATGACTAGGCTTCATTCAGTTGGAGCAGTTGCCGGACTAGAAACTGTATATTCTCCAATGAGTGGATTAGCAAGTTTATCAAATGGGTTATTTGGTTCAAGGGCTGGTCAAAAATTAAAAATTGACTTAGCAGAAGGTCAAACTATGTTCAGTGGAGGCTTTTTAGCTTCTACTAGAGCAGCTTCTCAAATGGATAGATTAGAACAAAGAATAGCAAGAAAAACAGCTGCAGGAAAACCAACTGATAGATTAACTAGTAGATTAACTAGAGCGCAACAATCAATAACGGACATTTCAAGTATAACTAGACCAGGGGTTAATCCATTTGGTGTAACAGAGACAACATTAGAAGATTTAAGAAAGGCACAAGTAGGCCGTAGAACAACTCCACTATTTCAAGCAGGCGGAGGTAGAGTCACAGGACAATATGCGACCTATGGTGGCGGTCCTGGTGTTTCTAATGTTAGGGGTAAAAAAGGCTTTCAAAGAATGTATAGAAAGCCAGAACAATATTATTTTGAAAGAGGTGGAACTAGAGCAGCTAACATGCCAGGTGATACTAGAGTAAAAATAATAAGAGGCCAAGGTGGAGGTTATAGCGCTGTTCTACCAAGTGGAGAATCAAGGTTTATAAGTTCAGAAGTAGGAAGTAGTTTATTCAGGCCTAGTGCAGGTTCTACAAAACCTGGTTATGGATACACAGGAAATACACTAGCTTCATCTGCCAGTGGACAGGCAACGCAAAGATTAATGGGCTATATGAGAGGAGCTCAAGGTTATGCTAGAGCTGGTGGTCTAACTGGTCAAGCGTATACTGGAGCACAAAATGCTGTAAATGATGCAATAAAAATGATGTCTAATTTAGAGGCAAAAGGAGTTGGTGTTAGAAGAGCAGATTTTTCCGTTAACACGGCTAGACAAAATTTAATGGCAAATAATGGTTCAGTATTTGCATCAATAGATGACGTAATAGCAACGCAAAAAGGTTTAGCCACATCTGGACGGAAATGCTGGGAAGACATTAACTACAAAAGCATTTAATGCTAACGCAAGAAATGCTGCTAGAGTAGCTGGACCAAAAGCTCCAACAGTAGCAGTTGGATCAGATTTACTTTCAATTAATGCCCAAGGTTATGCCACTAATACAGCTATGGTTCAAGGAACTGGTGGAAAAAGGATACTTACTAGAGAGCTAACAGAAAATCTATTTGGAAAAGAAGCTGGAAAAGTTGCAGCAAACGAAATGCTTGAAAGAGGTATTTTAAAAACTTATGGAGTTAAAGGAACTGCAAAATTATTAACTGGAGCTGGTGGAAGAGAAGGATTTAAACTAGCTGCTGCAGCATATGGTGGAGCAGCTTTAAATGTCGCTAATCCAATAATGACAGCTGCTATGGTTTACGATTTATCAAAAATGGCTGCAACTGGTATAATTGGAGGAGGAGCTAGACTTGCAAGGGATGCAATAAAATCAGCACAAGGTTCAATAAATAAACCTGGATTTGGAATGGGTTTTGTTGACAATGAAGTCGCAGCAACTTCTAGAGCAAGAGGAGTTATGGCTATTCAAAATTCAAGGTTGAATGCAAGAAGTTCTCTTGGTTCTGAAGGGTCAATGATGGCAGCGAGGTTTGGATAAAATGTCTTTATCTTTAAAAGAAAAAACTACTAACTTTAGAAAAAAACTAGAAGAACTTTCAAGAGAAGATCTTTTAGAAATTATCAAAGCCCAAGATCCAGAAACTATTAAACAGATAAATCGTATTGAATGGGTTTTTGAAAATAAACTTCAACATTTGAATTGGGCAGATGGAACACAAGTTGACTCAAGACCTCTAACAAATAGGGAATTGGCTCTTCTTGTCGATGAACCATTTGAAGTAGATAATAATCTATTGAATGCCGGTCTTTCAGCAGAACAGCAAAGACAATTACATGTAGCTAAAGATCCATGTTTATGGGCTAAGCATTTCCTAAAAGCAGAAACAAGAGTTTATCAAACTCTTATGTTGAGAGATCCAGCTTTAAGAAAAGTATTAAGAGCTGGACGTCGTTTAGGAAAAACATTCACAATGGCAATATATTTGCTTCACTATAGCTATACACATAAAGATGGACGATGTTTAGTTATTGCTCCAATGAAATCTCACGTAGAATTAATATATCAAGAAATGGTTAGACTAGCTAGCAAGAACGATGTAGTACTTAATTCTATTACCAGAAAAGTAACATCTCCTCAATTTATGATTCAATTCTCAAATGGATCTACAATAAGATTCTTTACATCCGGAATGAGATCTGGTGGTAAATCTGACGTAGCTCGTGGTCAAGAAGCTCATGTTATTGTTTTGGACGAAATGGACTACATGCACAATGATGACCTCGATGCACTTTATGCAATGCTCCAGAAGACAGCAGAGGATCAGCCTGATAAAGTTTTAATTGGGGCTTCTACTCCAACTGGAAGAAGAGAAAAATTTTGGGAATGGTGTAGAAATCCAAGGTTCAAAGAATTTTGGTTTCCTTCATACGCAAACCCTTTCTTCAGTAAGGATCAAGAAGATGAATTTAGAGAACAATATTCAGAAATGGGTTATAGACATGAAATTGAAGCAGACTGGGGAGAAGATTCGGAAGGAGTATATCCTAGAAGATATGTTGACCTAGCCTTTGTGGAGCCTTCTTGGAATTACGTACCAGCTGTTACATCAGCAAGAAGTTTTCATGTTATAGGTGTTGACTGGGATAAATATGGAGCAGGTACAAATATAGTTGTATTAGAAATATGCTCAGGAAACTACGAAGAGCAAGAGTTTAGGAATAAATTCAAGCTATGCTACAGAGAAGAAATAGAAAAATCAGAATATACATTAACAAAAGCTGTTAGTAGAATTATAGAATTAAACGAAATTCTTCAACCAAAGCATATTTATGTTGACAGAGGATTTGGAGAAGTTCAAGTTGAATTACTTAAAAAACATGGAGTTGAAAATCCAAGAAGTGGTTTAAAAGAAAAAGTAAAAGGCGTAAGCTTTGCTGAAACATTAGATATTAGAGATCCATACACTAAGTTAATGATTAAAAAAGACATTAAACCTTTTATGGTTGATAATCTTAGGCAAACTTTAGAAAAAGAACAACTTATGGTTCCGTCTTCTGATGATGAACTTTATATGCAGTTAATATCTTATGTTGTAGTTAGAACAACTCAAAATGGAAGACCTGTTTTTGAAGCAGCTGGATCGGCAGCAGATCACGCGCATGACGCCCTGCTTTTAGCCTTATTGGCAATTACTCAAAACTACGGAGAGTTTAGTAAAGTAAAATATGCTACGAATACGGAGTCAGTATCAAGTACTTTCTTTATGCCAAATGAGCAATTAATAAATCAAGAAAAAGATGAAAAAACAAATAAATTTGTAAGTAGAGCAGAAAAAATAAATCCAAATCAAGTCAAACTTGGATTAAGAAAAAAACCATCTTCAAAAATTAAAAGAAATATGTTTTAAGGTTTAATATGTCTATAAATACACCAAATACAAATTTAGGAACAAATTCAGAATCTTTGTATAGTTTAAATAATAATTTTGATTTAACTACAAATACATTTAAAGATACAGAAAATGATTTAAACTCAAGATATTCAGAATATTATTCTGAAAACTATTTTAAAGCAACTGTTTCAAACTCTATAGAGATAAGCTCTATTATTAATGAAATAGTTCAAACTAGAATAAATATTATGAAGATAATGAAAGAGATTGATATATTTTTATCAAAAGTTTATGTTAATCCAGACACATCTCCAGATCTAGACACAGCACACGCACAAGTGTGGAATGAAGTTGTTAATAAAAATAATACAAAAGTAAGTGAAGAAATATCGATATCTAATATACCACCAGCTGGTTATATTTCCTATCAAGAGTTTTGTTACGCAAAAGAGCATAAATGCAGAGGATGCAGAGCTCTAACGATGGAATATGAAGCTTATGTAGGTAAGACAGAATTAAGTTATTATTATGATATAAAAACATTTTTATCTTATTTTATTCATGAGCTTCAGTGTATGAATCAATTTATTATAAATACAATAGGGGATACATATAAAGATGAAGCAGAAAAAACAATTGCAAAAGAATTCTACTTTTGGACAAAATCGCTTAAAGAATATACGAAACTCTTTGCCCAAGAAATCACATCGTTACCACCAAAACTCTCAAAGTCCGAAATGGATTATGTCTCAAAAGTCCAAGCCACGCAATTCGAAGCGTTTTTTTCTCTCAAAATAAATTCATATGAATCTGAAATAAAAAAAATATTAGGATTAGTTAAAAAAGAAATGGTTGATACATGTGAGCTATATTATAATAATTTCTTAGCTCCTGCTTTAAAATCTAGATCTATGATTTCTTCTCCTTTAGAAATAGACTTATTATCATCAGATATGAAAAATAAAGCACCAGCTTTAGCAAAAGAAGTAGTTATAGCTTCTTCTACAATTAACGGAAACTTAGCATCTTTAATGTCTGATCTTAGGCAAAAAAAGGTTAATATAGAAAAAAGAATAATTGGCTTCTTAGAAACAGTAAGACTTAAAAGAAAATATATTTCTTTTTCTAGACAGTTTCAATTAGTTTCTGGATATATTTCTCCATCAATATACACTGATGTAAATGAAGATAATTACAGCACTATATTTGAAGAAGTAGTTTCTTTCCATGAAAAAAATGAAACATTAAACTCTAGTCATAAATATTTTAACGACCTTCTTGAAGATGATCATCCGCAATACTTATTGAGATCTGGTGGAGTTGTAACTGGAGATATTCAATTAAAAGATGGCGTTAAGATAGCAGGAATAGATTTTGCAAATCATAGCCATAGTTCTGGTGATGGAAGCATTCAAATAAAAATAAGCGATATAGACTATCAGACAGATAGAGATAGTTCTACAGCAATAATTCCTTTTTCAAAATCAGAAGAACCTATTTCTATAGAGATAGATTCTTATCTCCAAGATATATTAGTTGGAGGAGTTCCTGTAATAGATGTACTCCTGAGCGCTTCGATAAATGCCGATACTGAAGAAAACGGAAGATATGATATTATTGTATCTTATGTTGAATTAGAAGGATAATTAAATGAGTTGGTTTAAGTACTTTAAAAGAGATTTTGATTTATCTTCAACTACTCCTGTTTACGTATATCCTCCATTGAGGCGACCTATAGATATTTATAATCCATTTGATGACATAGAAGAAAATCAAATTATAGGAATTAAACTAGACTATAAAGATTTTTATAATAAAATTTCTACTTCCGCAGAAAAAGAAGAAGATAAAAAGCAATATATAGTTATCCACGAAGATGTTAATTCAGGGATATATACAGCAGTTAGGTCAACCGTTTTAAATGGATATTTATACTTTTTAAGTGCAAAGAATCACGAAGCTGGAGTAGATATTGTTGGTGAATATAATCTCTACTATGGAAATGATCATCTAAAGTATCTAGAAGAAGTTCAATATGATTCAAAGAAAGCATATAGGCAGGTATCAGAAAGTGCATTAAATAATCTTTTGGAAAATCCATCTCTATACGATACTTCTTTATATAATTTAAATATTTCAAATTTAGATAATTATCTGACAGAAGTTAATGCAAATGAGCCCGACATTGATAAACAACAGTTTTCATATTTTAATCAAAGCGTAGATTGGCTAGGTTATAAAACAACAAAGATAAACGCAAAAGTATCAGGTTCATTTAATGGTCCATTTTTGAAAATTAAAGCTTATAAAAAACCAAATGGTGGAAAAGTTAGATTAAAAATAATTAAGTCAAAACAAGATTACTATATTTTAGGCTTCGATCCATCAGTAGGCCCAATAGAGCAAACGGAAGAAGTATATTTAGACTGGACAGAAATAGATTTATATTCTTCATCTATTGAAGAGTCAATTATATACAATGATTCAAATTTAGAAAATAAAAAATATTATTTTTTAATTGAAACTCTAGAACAAGATAATAAATCCTCAAATGGAAATGAAGTAGAAATGATAAATTTCCAATACTTAAAAGCATATGATTTAATATTGGGAGCAAAAGAATATGATCCAGCTATATCATTTAAAGGTTAATAAATATGACTATAATTAAAAAAACTATCCAAGATTTAAAACCAGGAAAAAGATACTTAATAAAAGTAGAAGCTTACGATAATAACTTAAGCACAGTTGCTGCTGAAAATAGTATAATACTAGAAACTCCAACAGATAGCAGTATTCCAGGTGGAATTGATATAACCAACTTTGGTTTATATAACAATTCAAAATCTTTAATGTTTAAATTTGACGCCCCAAATGATGAAGACTTAAAAGGATATGAATATCAAGTATATTCACAAAATAATTTAAATTCACAATATTTAATACAATCACGGAGAAAGCTCAAGTAGTGTTTTTAGCGTTGTTTTAAATGACATAGCTCAAGCAATAACATCTACATCACCAGTTTATGGAAGAATAAGATCATTTGATACATCTGGAAATTATGGAGCTTGGACTAGTTTAATAGCATCTCAAGCAACGTTAGTTGCATCAGCTGAAATTCTTGAATTAACTGCAGATAAAATAAAAGCAGGAACAATCGGTGCTCAAACAATAAAACTAGATGGAGTTAACTCTGTAATTCAATCAAATAATTTTGTTACTGGTTCTACCGGTTGGATAATAAGAGGAAATGGAACCGCAGAGTTTGCAAACACTTCTATTAGAGGTACCGTAACTGCTGGTCAGGTAACCACAACAGGATTAACAATATACTCAAACGGCGCAATAACAACTACTTCTGGAAAATTTGGAGTTACAGATGGAGGAGTTTTATCGGCAACTGGAGCAACAATCAGTGGTGCTATAACAGCTACGTCTGGAACATTTACTGGAACTGTTAACGCTTCTGGGGGAACAATGAGCGGTTATTTAAGAGCCGGAGATGTCTATATTG
>Ga0192647_100553_pt1 | contig 26336 bp, 24 predicted proteins | sample LauGreFa1BDMLBSN_2_FD_133046 | JGI IMG/M metagenome (GOLD analysis project Ga0192647, IMG submission 133046) | Freshwater lake microbial communities from Lake Michigan, USA - Fa13.BD.MLB.SN - reassembly | ecosystem: Environmental > Aquatic > Freshwater > Lake | place: Lake Michigan, USA... | reverse complement strand
ACCTTGCGCTACTCGCGCCGCCCGGGGTCGTGCGCAAACTCGCTACGCTCAAACAAGCGCCCGCCCTGATCCGGTCGCCGCTGCGTTGCTCAGCACGGCCAATGGCCTGGGGAGTCCGCGTGTGCTCGTTCGCTGCGCTCACATTGCACACGCTTGCAGTCATGCTGCGCGCGGTGCGCGCGCTGCTGGCGCAGCCGCGCCAATCATCAATCCGTTGACTACGACCGCATCGTTTACCCATCCTGGCAAACAAACTTGCACCGTAACCTCCCGCACTAACACCCCTATCCGGCCCAAAGAAACCAAATTGGGTATTCAAGCTCCCCTTCACCCCCCGAGGGGGTGAAGGGGCGGGGGGGAAGCGGGGGAAAAAAGAAGTCCCGCCAGGGCCAAAAAAAGTAAACATGCGCCGCAGGTAAAAAAACCTTTACCGCTCTACCGCTGTAGGCTTCAAAGCCTCAGCCCGCAAAGCCATAGGCGCAAAGTTGGCGTTAAAAGCAGGCCGTTTGATATACCGCCCCACTCCCCGCTCTGCCCGCAAATCGCCTTGCACAAACACCAACTTGCCCTGGCTCACGGTATGACTGGGAATGCCCCGCACCGTGCGGCCTTCGAAGATGTTGAAGTCGCCTTTGCTGAACTGGGTTTTGACCGACAAGGTTTTGCTGCCTTCTGGGTCCCAAACCACCAAGTCGGCATCCGCGCCGACCGAGACGCTGCCTTTTTGCGGGTAGATATTGAAGAGCTTTGCGGTATTGGCCGAGGTGATGGCCACAAATTCGGATGGCGTGAGACGACCCGTATTCACACCGGCGTCCCAGATGACGGCCAGGCGTTCTTCTACGCCGCCGCAGCCGTTGGGAATTTTGGCGAAGTTGTCTTTGCCTGCGGCTTTTTGCGCGGCGCAGAAGGTGCAGTGGTCGGTGGCGGTGGTGTGCAGATTGCCCGATTGCAGGCCGCGCCATAAAAACTCTTGGTTGATTTTGGGGCGGAAGGGCGGGCTCATGACGTAACCGGCGGCGGTGGCAAAGTCCGGGTCGCGGTAGACGCTGTCGTCAATCACCAAATGCCCGGCCAGCACTTCGCCATACACGCGCTGGCCGCGTGCGCGTGCGCGGGCGATGGCTTCTGCTGATTCGATGCATGAGACGTGCACTACATAGATGGGCACATTGAGCACATCGGCAATGGCAATCGCGCGGTTGGCCGCTTCGCCCTCGACCATCGGCGGGCGCGACAGCGGGTGGCCTTCGGGGCCCATGATGCCCATGTCGGCCACGGTTTGTTGCAGCAGGTAAACCAACTCGCCGTTCTCGGCATGCACCGTGGGCATGGCACCTAGTTCCAGACTGCGTTTGAAGCTGTTGACCAAGGTTTCGTCGTCGCACATGATGGCGTTTTTGTAGGCCATGAAGTGCTTGAAGCTGTTGATGCCTTCTTCGTTGACCAAGGTGCCCATGTCTTTGCGCACTTGCTCGCTCCACCAGGTGATGGCGACGTGAAAGCTGTAGTCGCCAGCGGCTTTTTCGGCCCAGCCGCGCCATTTTTTGTAGGCTTCCAGGATGTTTTCCTGCGGGTCGGGGATGACGAAATCGATGATGGTGGTGGTGCCCCCGGCCATGCCTGCGGCGGTGCCGGTGAAGAAGTCGTCCATGGTGACCGTGCCCATAAACGGCAGTTGCATATGGGTATGCGGGTCGATGCCGCCGGGCATGACGTATTGGCCGCCTGCATCCACCACAGTGGCGCCTGCTGGGGTGGCTAGGCCTTCGCCGACGGCCACAATTTTGCCGTCTTGGGTGATGACATCGGCGCGGAATTGGCGGTCGGCATTGACAACGGTGCCGCCTCGGATATGCAGTGAGCTCATGGGTAAAAGTCCTTCAACGTGGGTAGTGGTGAGGGGTTGTAAGGCATGCTGTGGCCCATTGTGGACTAAGCCGCAGCGCGCATGGGGTTATTGGGGTGGGTGGTCCAGTCGCCATGGCCGCCGGTGACCACGGTGCCGGTGCGCAGGTCGGTTTCGCCGGGCGCCAGGTCGCGCAGAGTGATGCACTCGGGCACCGGGCAGGCGACCACGCACAGGTTGCAGCCCACGCATTCGTCTTCTTGCACTTCAAAGTAGCGCTTGCCGTCTTTACTGGCGGTAATGGCTTGGTGCGAGGTGTCCTCGCACGCGATGTGGCAGCGCCCGCACTGGATGCAGCTGTCTTGGTTGATGACGGCTTTGGTGATGTGTTGCAGGTTCAGGAACTGCCAAGCCGAGACAGTAGGTAGCGCTTTGCCGACGATTTCGGAGACGCTGCTAAAGCCTTTGTCGTCCATGTAATTGGACAAGCCGCTGTGCATTTCCTGCACGATCTTGAAGCCATAGACCATGGCGGCGGTACACACCTGCACATTGCCTGCGCCCAGGGCCAGGTAGTCCAGCGCGTCGCGCCAGGTGCCTACGCCGCCGATGCCGCTGATGGGCAGGCCGGCAGTTTCCTTGTCGCGGGCGATTTCGGCCACCATGTTCAAGGCGATGGGTTTGACCGCCGGGCCGCAGTAGCCGCCGTGCGAGCCCATGCGGCCGGTGGACGGGCTCATGGCCAAGGTGTCCGGGTCCACGCCCATGATGGAGTTGATGGTGTTGATGAGCGATACCGCATCGGCCCCGCCTTTTTTGGCGGCGCGCGCCGGGTTGCGGATGTCGGTGATATTGGGTGTGAGCTTCACGATAACTGGCAGCTTGCTGTATTGCTTGCACCATGCGGTGACCATTTCGATGTACTCGGGCACCTGGCCCACCGCTGCGCCCATCCCGCGCTCGCTCATACCGTGCGGGCAGCCGAAGTTCAGCTCCACGCCGTCCGCGCCCGTGTCTTCTACCAGCGGCAAGATGGATTTCCAGGCCTGCTCTTCGCAGGGCACCATGAGGGACACCACCATGGCGCGGTCCGGCCAGTTGCGCTTGACCTCTTTGATTTCGCGCAGATTGAGGTGCAGGTCGCGGTCGGTGATGAGCTCGATGTTGTTGAAACCGATCAGGCGCCTATCAGGCGTATGCAGCGCCCCGTAGCGCGGGCCGCTGACATTGACGATAGGCGGGCCTTCTTCGCCCAAGGTTTTCCAGACTACGCCGCCCCAGCCGGCTTCGAAAGCGCGGTTGACGTTATAGGCTTTGTCGGTGGGCGGCGCAGAGGCCAGCCAAAACGGGTTGGGGCTGCGGATGCCTGCAAATACGGTGCTGAGGTCGGCCATGGTGTGGGTTCTCCGAATGAGGTGGCTGGCGCGCTTTAGGCGGTGACCAGGGTGGCATGGATGGCGCGCGCGGCGACTTTGCCGTGCTCTACGGCTTCGACCGTCAGGTCGCGCCCACCGGCGCGGCAGTCGCCACCGGCCCAGACTTTGGGGTGCGAGGTTTGGCCCTGGGCGTCGGTGCGTATGCGCCCCGAATGCAATTCCAACGCGCTGCCCAGGGGCTGGGCCACCATGGTCTGGCCTATGGCTTTGAGCACCACGTCCGCCGCCACCACAAAGCGCTCGCCGCCTGCTTGCAACTTGCCGCCCACCATCTGCGTGCGCTCAAACTCCACGCCGCTGACCTGGCCGTTTTCGCTCAGCACTTGCACCGGGCTGGCCCAGTGCTGGATGTGGACGCCGTTTTCTAGCGCCCAGGCTTGCTCGTGGCCAGAGGCACCCATGTCGGCGCTGCCCCGGCGATAAACCATGGTGACGCTTTGCGCGCCCAGTTTGCGCGACTGCACGGCCGCATCCACGGCGGTCATGCCGCCACCGATGACGACTACGCGCCGACCTACCGGCACCTGGGCCCAGTCCTGCGCCTGGCGCAGTTCGGCAATAAAGTCCACCGCATTGCGCAGGCCGCTGGCCTGGGGTTCGGATATGCCAATGCTGTTAACCCCGCCCAGGCCCAGGCCTAAAAACACCGCGTCAAAGTCGGCGCAAAGTCCATCAAGGTGCACCTCGCGCCCCAAGGCGGTGCCATGGCGCACCGTTATGCCGCCAATCGAGAGTAGCCATTGCACTTCTTTTTGCGCAAAGTCGTCCACCGTCTTGTAAGTCGCCAGGCCGTATTCATTGAGGCCGCCCAATTTAGGCTGCGCATCCATCAGCACCACCTCGTGGCCCAAGCGCGCCAAGCCGTGGGCGCAGGCCAGGCCGGCGGGGCCCGCGCCGACTACGGCCACGCGCTTGCCGGTGGGTGCGGCGCGGGTGAACAAGGGCTTGCCGGGGTGGGCCATCAGGTGGTCGGTGGCGTAGCGCTGGAGTTGGCCAATTTCTACCGGCTTGTCCTCTTGGGTATTGCGCACGCAGGCTTGCTCGCACAGCACTTCGGTGGGGCACACGCGGGCGCACATGCCGCCCAGCGGGTTGGATTCCAAAATGGTGTGGGCCGCGCCGCGCAGATTGCCGTCGGCAATGCGCTGGATAAAGCTGGGCACGTCAATGCCGGTGGGACAGGCGGTCTGGCAAGGCGCGTCGTAGCAGTAATAACAACGGTCCGCCTCGACGCGGGCTTGGGCCAGGTTCATGGGCGGGTGGGCATCGCAAAAATTGCGCGCCAAGTCCGCGCCGCTAAGGCGTCCGGCGGCGATGCCGGGGGTGGAGCTGTCTGTGTGCATAGTGGCGATTCCGGTTACTGGTTTTCCATCCGATGCCGCGCCACCGGGCTGTTGAACCCAGAGCTTTGTGCGACCGCATGTATTTAAATGTGGAAAATTTGTTTTACCAATTGGTAAAAACCCTAGCGATTTGTTGAGCAAGAGCCGTACCAATGGTGAAACAATGCAGGCATGAAACCAGTCAAGGTCAGCATTGCGCGGGAAAAGCTGGAGCTAGACATCCTGGCCGTGGCCAAGCGCCTGTTCGCCCAGCGCGGCTACGGGGGCGTGTCTTTGGACCATATTGCCAAGGCGGTGGGCGCTTCCAAGCAAAACCTGCTGTATTACTTCCCTAGCAAAGAGGCACTGTACCGGCGCGTGCTGCACGGGGTGCTGGATGTATGGCTGTCCTACATGGACGCGCTGAGCCAGCGCCCCGACGACCCGGAGCAGGCGCTGCGCGAATACATCGCCGGCAAGCTGCGCTTTTCGCGCGAGCACCCGGACGATTCGCGGGTCTATGCCAACGAGGTGATATCCGGCGCGCCGCTGTTTGCCGCCGAAATTGCCGAGCGGGTGATCCCTGCGGTGCAAGCCGATGTGGCCATCTTCAACCGCTGGGCCGAACGCGGCCTGTGCCGCCAGGTCGATGGCCGCCACCTGATGGTGCTGCTGTGGGCCTCCACCCAGGTCTATGCCGACTGGAGCAGCCAGATTAGCTTGGTGTTGGGTAAGACAGAACTCGATGAAGCCGACTTTGCGGCGGCGCAGGGCTTGATTGTGGATATGGTGCTGCGAACGGTTTTGTTGCCTGCCGCAGCCTAGTCAAAGCTCCACAGTCCTCTTCAGTATCAAAAGATTGCGCTCGCCCTTGCCGGACAAGCGCTTGAGCAGCAGCCGGTAAGTATCCACATCAAAAGCCAGTGCCTGCCGGGTTTGCAAGGCGGCTTGGAGTTCTTCGTCGTCGTGCGCGGTGGCCAGGTGGCACCATTGCTCGAACACATGGATATCGGTGCGGCCGCTGCGCGTATCAAATTCGCGGATGCCTATGGGGCCGGCAAAAGGCCAAGCCTGTAGTTGCTCGCCGTGCAAGGCCAGTTGCAAACGCAGACGGTGCACGGCGGGGTTTTCGCGGCCCGCGCATACGCCTTTGCATTTGCCGATTTGGCTGGCAAAGCAATGGCCCTTGCCCGATTCCAAACCCAGTCGTTGCGGACACAAATCATTGGTTTCGCACAGCGTGCGCAGCGTATCGAGCGCCTGGCGTTTGGAGCGGTAGGCGCCGTACAAAGTGCCAAAGGCGGCGGCGTCCATTTCGTCCAGGCCTACCAGCGTGAGCAAGGGCTTGGCCTCTGGCGACTCAGCCAGTTGCCAGGCTTGCAAGCCGCGGGTGCGGCGCAGTTGCCGGTTGTGTATCGGTTGGCGCTCTTTCACCCAGCGCGACTCCAGCAAGAGCGCGCCCAGTTCGCCGGCAGTTTCCTGCCATTCGATGCGGCGTATCTCTTGCAATATGCGCATCTCGCGCGCCTGGCGCGTAGACGCCTGAAAGTGCGAGAGCACGCGGGTACGCATGTTCACGCTTTTGCCGATGTACAGCGGTATCGCACCTACGCCGTAAAACACATAGACGCCTGGTCGGTCCGGCACATCGGCTATCGGGGTCTCTAATTGCGGCGGTACGCTGGCGCTGCCTTGCAGCAAAGCGGCGGCTTCGCGCTCCAGCACTTCGGCGCCCAACTCGGCACGCGCTACCTGTAAAAAGCCCAGCACCAATTCCACATCGCCCATAGCCCGGTGGCGCGCCAGCGTATGCAGCCCGTGGCGCTGCGAAATCGCATCGAGCCCATGGCCTTTGTGGGCCGGGTAGAGCTTGCGCGACAAGCGCACCGTGCACAGGGTTTTGACTTTAAAGGGCTTATCCATGCGCTCCAAAGCATGCAGCACAAAGCCATGGTCAAAGCGCACGTTGTGCGCGACGAATACCGCGCCGTCCAGAAGTTCCAGCAAGCGGCTGGCCACGTCCTCAAAATATGGGGCGTCTTGCACCATGGGGTCGCTGATGCCGGTTAGGCTTTGGATATAGGGCGGTATGCGCACACCGGGGTTAACCAAGCTGCTCCAGCGCGCCACTTCCACGCCGTGTTCTACGCGCACGGCAGCGATTTCGGTTATGCGGTCTTGCTGCGCATTTCCGCCGGTGGTTTCCAGGTCGATGACGACAAAACAGGGCAACATGCCGTGGGCTGCTTTCAGCAAAATATCAGCGCTAGCCAGGCCGGTTCGTCAATGAAGTTGAGCGCGGCGTAAATGCCAAAGCGATACACCCATGCATGCAGCAGTTCGCGCCGCTCGGGCCAGGGCGCGTATTGGAATTGGCGCAGTGCAAGCAGCAGCGGGGGCTGCGCACGGGCCTGCATTAAATATCCAGGACGTGAAAGCCGAACTGCCCCGCGCGCCGGTCTGCAAAGAAATGCTCCAGCGTTTCTTTAACCGTGCGAAACGCGATTTCGTCCCAGGGAATATCGGCCTCGTCAAACAACATGGCCTCTTGGGTTTCTGTGCCTGGCGCAAATTCGGGGCTGAGCAAGGCGGCGCGGTAAAACAAGTGCACCTGGCCCACACGCGCCACGTTAATCAAAGAAAACAGCGCCTGCATTTCAAACTGTGCGCCCGCTTCCTCGACGGTCTCGCGGGCCGCGCCCTCGGCGGTGGTTTCGCCTAGTTCCATAAAGCCCGCAGGCAGCGTCCACTTGCCTTTGCGTGGCTCGATATTGCGTTTGCACAGCAGCACTTTGTCTTCCCACACCGGGATGGTGCCCACCACATTGAGCGGGTTGATGTAGTGGATGGTGTGGCAGGCGGAGCAAACCGCGCGCAGCTTGGTATCGCCGTCGTCGGGAATGCGGTTGTCTACTGCGCTGCCGCATTGCCTGCAATGATTGATCGGAGAGCCGTGCATATGTGCGCTCTAACCCGCCGCAGGCGCGGTGATGACCATGCGCAGATCGGACAAACCATCGACGCTGCCCACCAGCACATCACCGGCTTGCACCGCGCCTACGCCTTCGGGCGTGCCGCTGTAAATCAGGTCGCCCGCTTGCAGTGTCCAGCCGATAGAGAGTTGCTCAATCGTCTCGGCAATATTCCAGATCATTTTGCTGATCACACTGTTTTGGCGCATCTGCCCGTTTACTTCCAAGGCAATGCGCGCCTGCGCAATACCGGGCACATGGGCTGCCGGGGTAATCGCGCCAATCGGCGCGGAGTGTTCAAAGCCTTTGCCAATACACCAGGGGCGGCTTTGCTTTTTCATGTCGTTTTGCAGGTCGCGGCGCGTCATGTCCAAGCCCACGGCGTAGCCAAAAATATGGCGGTGCGCATCAGCGGCTTGGATGTGGTGGCCGCCCACGCCAATGGCGACGACGAGCTCAATCTCGTGGTGCAAATTGGTGGTGAGCGTGGGGTAGGGCATTTGTGCGGTGGCGTCGGGTGCGCAATAGAGCACGGCATCGGCCGGCTTCATAAAGAAGAAGGGCGCTTCGCGGCCAGTACCGCCCATTTCTTTGGCGTGTTCTTCGTAGTTGCGGCCCACGCAGTAAATGCGATGCACCGGAAACAGGGCCGGTGAGTCCACTACCGGGATGCCCACCACGGCAGGGGGTGTGAAGCTGTAAATCATGATGCGGCTCCAGGTTTAGTCGGATTGGGCGACCAGTTCAAAATGCTCGACCAGCGGCGGTGCGGCGAAAAACGGCCCCACGATAGATCGCCATTCGGTGAATGCGGGCGACTGGCGAAAGCCCACGGTGTGGTCTTCCAGCGCGGCCCAAAATATTTGCAGTACATAGCGCTCGGGCGTTTCCATGCTGCGGTTGACCTTGTAGCCATGAAAGCCCTTGGCTTGCGCAATGACGCTGCCCGCGCCGCGCGCGATGGCAGCTTCAAAGTCGGCGTTTTTACCGGGGTGGATGCGGATGTCGGCGATTTCAAGAATCATGGAATGCTTTCGGGCAAGTAGTGTGGCGCGTGCCATGCGCCATGATGCAGCAAGCCGATGTTAGCGGCGCAAGCGGCGGTTTATGCTCGGGCTATGCAAATTCCAGAGCCCGCCGCGCCCGCGCAAGCGCATCCTGACTGGCTGCTGCCCGATTGGCCAGTGCCGCCTGGCGTGCACGCGCTGTGCACTACGCGCGCCGGGGGGGTGTCGCAAGCCCCGTATGGCAGCATGAACCTGGGCGCGTATGTGGGCGATGCGCCGCAGGCGGTGGCCCGCAATGTGCAGCGGCTGACGCTGGCGCTGGATGCGCGGCCCGTGCTGCTCAAGCAGGTACACGGCACGCGCTTGCTGGCCCTGGATACGCAAACCCCCGATTACCAGGAGGCCGACGGCAGCTACACCGGCCAGCGCGGTTTGGCCTGCACCGTGGGCATCGCCGATTGCCTTCCGATCTTGCTATGCCATGTGGCCGATGGGCAGGCTACGCAAGTCGGTGCTTTGCATGCCGGCTGGCGCGGCTTGGCCGGGATAGAGCGCATCGGCGTGGTTGAAGCATTTTTTGCGTCTCCGGCCGCGACGGGTAGGGCTGCGGCGCAGTGGTTCGCCTGGATGGGGCCCTGCATTGGCCCGCAGGTATTTGAAGTGGGGCCCGAAGTGCGGGCGGCTTTTATGGCCTTTTCACCCGTGGCGGCGCAGGCCTTTGTGCCCTTGGCTGGCGGCAAATTCTTGGCTGATCTGCCGCTGCTGGCGCGTCAGCGCCTGGCGACCAGCGGCGTGCCTGCGGTATTTGGCAACGACGGCAGCCCCACCTGGTGCACCGTGTCAAATCCCTCAAGGTTCTTTTCGTATCGGCGCGACAAGGTCACCGGGCGGCAGGTCGCCAGTATTTGTTTGCGCTAGGGCGGGGCTGTCCTGAACTGGGGGCTGCGCGGCCTGTACCGCCTGCATTCCCTGCGGTGGCTGGGCTAACTGGGCCGGCTCGATCGATTGGGCCGTTTGTGCCAAATTCGTCGCCTGGGCCGCCAAATAGGCCTCTGTTTCTTCCGCTTCGCGCGCCAGGCGCTTGCGCCGCCTTCCTGGCGTGCCCATGAAATACAGCAATAAGCCGATAGGCATCAGACCGTAAAGCACGAAGGTAAAAAAAGCCCCCAGCACCGTACCCTGTGTGCTGGTGGCCTCGGCCACGGCCATCATAAAAGCCACATACAACCAGGCAATAGGGACGATATACATATTTTTTCGCTTAAAATGCTGCACCGCAGCAAAAATTGTCAGGCTGGCGAAGGCCAGCACTCCGATAATCTGAAGCAAACACCACCAACGCAGCACACTTCTGCGGATCAAGAGGACACAACGTGGACAACCCGCAGTTTGATATCTGGTCGAAAACCGCCGCCCAATTTCAGGAGACTGTAAGCCAATCCTGGACCAAAGCCCTGGCCAATTTCCAAAATCTGGACCTGGGTGCGGCCATGTCGGCCATGGCGCACCCCTCGGCCCCACCGGCCATCCAGTTTTCTGCGGACAAGCTGCAAGCGGTGCAGCAACAGTACATGCAAGATGCGCAGGCCTTGATGACGCAGATGATGAGCGCAGACGGTCTACAAACGCAAGACAAGCGCTTTTCCAACCCGGCTTGGCACCACAACCCAGTGGCGGCTCTGAGCGCTGCGGTCTATCTTCTGAACAGCCGCACTTTGATGGCCTTGACCGACGCCGTCGATGCCGATGAAAAAACCCGCAACCGTCTGCGCTTTGCCGTGGAGCAGGGCGTAGCCGCCGCGGCCCCCAGCAACTTTTTGGCGTTCAACGCCGAAGCCCAGCAAAAAGCCCTGGAAACCAAGGGCGAGAGCATTGCCAAAGGCTTGCAAAACCTGCTGCACGATATGCGCCAAGGCCATGTGTCCATGACCGACGAGCGCGTATTTACCGTCGGTAAAAACGTGGCGACCACCGAAGGCGCGGTCGTTTTTGAAAACGAACTCTTTCAGTTGATTGAATACAAGCCCCTCACGGCTAAGGTGTTTGAAAAACCCTTCCTCATGGTGCCGCCTTGCATCAACAAGTACTACATACTGGACTTGCAGCCTGAGAACTCGGTGGTGCGCTACGCCGTAGCCCAAGGCCACCGCACTTTTGTGGTGAGCTGGCGTAACCCGGATGCCTCCCTGTCGCACAAGACCTGGGACGATTACATCGAAGAGGCTGTGATCCAAGCCATTGGCGTCACGCAAGACATCGTTGGCAAGCGCGGCACCGACCACAGCATCAATGCGCTGGGCTTTTGCGTAGGCGGCACCATGCTGACCACCGCGCTGGCTGTGCTGGCGGCGCGCGGCGAGCATCCGGTGGCCAGCACCACACTCTTGACCACGCTGCTGGACTTCACCGACACCGGTATTTTGGATGTGTTTATTGACGAGTCCTTCGTCCAATTCCGCGAGCAGGAAATGGGCGAGGGTGGTTTGATGAAAGGCCAGGACCTGGCCTCCACCTTCAGCTTTCTGCGCCCCAATGATCTGGTTTGGAATTACGTGGTGGGCAACTACCTCAAAGGCGAAACGCCCCCACCATTCGATCTGTTGTACTGGAACTCGGACGCCACCAATCTGCCCGGCCCTTATTACGCCTGGTACTTGCGCAACACCTATCTGGAAAATAAATTGGTGCAGCCCGGTGCAGCCACGGTCTGCGGCGAGCAGATTGACTTTGGTTTGCTCGATACGCCCTTCTATATTTATGGTTCGCGCGAAGACCATATCGTGCCTATTGGCGGCGCGTATGCATCGACACAAGCACTGCCAGGCAAAAAGCGTTTTGTCATGGGCGCATCCGGCCATATCGCCGGCGTCATCAACCCACCCGCTAAAAACAAGCGCAGCCACTGGATACGCGCCGACGGCAAACTGCCCGCCAGCCACGCGCAGTGGATGCAAAAAGCGGTAGAACACCCTGGCAGTTGGTGGACCGATTGGGCCCAATGGCTCAAGTCCCACGCAGGCAAGCAAGTGGCCGCGCCCAAATCCTATGGCCGCGCTGAATACAAAGCCACTTTTGCAGCGCCCGGCACCTATGTGCTGGCCAAGGCCTAAGAACGGCACAGGCTTTTCACACGCTATTCATTGAGTCGGTTTAACTTTCACTATTTGGAGACATAAAAAATGCAAGACATCGTTATCGTTGCCGCCACCCGCACCGCCGTAGGCAAATTCGGCGGAAGCCTGTCCAAAGTCGCCGCACCTGAATTGGGCGCCGCGGTCATCCGCAATCTGCTGGAGCGCACCGGTCTGGCCGCTGACCAGGTGGGTGAAGTCATCATGGGCCAAGTGCTGGCAGCAGGCTCCGGCCAAAACCCCGCACGCCAGTCGCTCATGAAAAGCGGCCTCGCCAAAGAAACGCCTGCCTTGACCATCAATGCCGTATGCGGCTCGGGCCTCAAAGCCGTGATGCTGGCAGCGCAATCGGTGGCTTGGGGCGACAGCGACATCGTCATCGCCGGTGGCCAGGAAAACATGAGCGCTTCGCCCCATGTGTTGATGGGCAGCCGCGACGGCCAGCGCATGGGCAATTGGAATATGGTGGACTCCATGATCGTCGATGGCCTGTGGGATGTGTACAACCAGTACCACATGGGCATCACCGCCGAGAACGTGGCCAAGGCCCACAGCATCAGCCGCGATATGCAAGACGCGCTGGCGCTTGCCAGCCAACAAAAAGCCGCTGCCGCGCAAGACGCGGGCAAGTTTGTCGATGAAATCGTGCCTTTTAGCATCGCCCAGAAAAAAGGCGACCCGATTGTGTTTGCGGCCGATGAGTTCATCAACCGCAAGTCCAACGCCGAAGCCCTGGCCGGTCTGCGCCCCGCGTTCGATAAAGCCGGTGGCGTGACCGCCGGTAATGCTTCGGGTATCAACGACGGCGCTGCCGCGGTGATGGTCATGACGGCTAAAAAAGCCGCCGCATTGGGCCTGACACCGCTGGGTCGCATTGCAAGCTTTGCCACCAGCGGCCTGGACCCGGCCATGATGGGCATGGGCCCGGTGCCTGCCTCACAAAAAGCCCTGGCGCGCGCCGGATGGAATGCGCAAGACCTGGATTTGTTAGAGATCAACGAAGCCTTTGCCGCCCAAGCCTGCGCCGTTAACCAGCAAATGGGCTGGGACACTTCCAAAGTCAATGTCAACGGTGGTGCGATTGCGATTGGTCACCCGATTGGTGCGTCCGGTTGCCGCATTTTGGTGACCTTGCTCCATGAGATGGGCCGCCGTGGTGCCAAAAAAGGTATCGCTAGCCTGTGTATCGGTGGTGGCATGGGTGTTGCACTCACCATCGAGCGTTAATTTGAAATTTGCGTTAGTTTTATCTAAAAAAGAAGGAGACAGTTATGATTCAGAAAGTTGCTTACGTAACGGGTGGTATGGGTGGTATTGGTACCGCCATTTGCCAGCGCCTGCACAAAGAAGGTTTTAAAGTCATCGCCGGTTGCGGCCCTACGCGCGACCACGTCAAGTGGATCGCCGAACAGGCTGCGCTGGGCTACACCTTTTACGCCTCGGTGGGCAATGTCGGTGATTGGGATTCCACCGTGGAAGCCTTCACCAAGTCCAAGGCCGAGCATGGCCTGATTGACGTGCTGGTGAACAACGCCGGTATCACCCGCGACCGCATGTTCCTGAAAATGAGCCGCGAAGACTGGGACATGGTCATCGAAACCAACCTCAACTCCATGTTCAACGTGACCAAGCAAGTGGTCGCCGACATGGTGGAAAAAGGCTGGGGCCGCATCATCAACATCTCGTCGGTCAATGGCGAAAAAGGCCAGGCGGGCCAAACCAATTACTCGGCTGCCAAAGCGGGTATGCATGGTTTCTCCATGGCTTTGGCGCAAGAGCTGGCTACCAAAGGCGTGACGGTGAACACGGTGAGCCCCGGCTACATCGGCACCGATATGGTCAAAGCCATTCGCGAAGACGTGCTGGCCAAGATTGTCGCCACCGTGCCAGTCAAACGCCTGGGCGAGCCCAGCGAAATCGCCTCCATCATCGCCTGGCTGGCGTCGGAAGAAGGCGGCTACGCTACTGGCGCTGACTTCTCGGTCAACGGCGGTTTGCACATGGGTTGATGCACTGCGGGCTGTATAAGCCTTCAGTAAAAGGCCGACGCTCGCGTCGGCCTTTTTCATGGGCGCAATTGGCAGGATGCTAGGGAACCTCTGCATAAGTCCAAACCCGTCATTGCGAGCGTAGCGAAGCAATCCATTTTTGCTTGGCAATCAATCACTTATGGATCGCCGCGTCGCTTCGCTTCTCGCGATGACGGACTAATGCAGACCTGGCTTAGGCGTTCAAGCCCTTTTGCACCATGTAAGCGCACAAGCCATAGAGCATGATGGCAAAGATGCGCTTGAGCATGACCAGGTTGAGACGGTGCGCCAGTTTGGCGCCGAGTGGCGCGGTCCAAACGCTGCACGATGCGGTGACCAAGAGGCCGGGTAGCCAGACATAGCCCAGCGACCAGGGCGGTAAGGCTTCGTTGTGCCAGCCCGACACAATGTAGCCGATAGTGTTGAAAAACGCGATGGGAAAGCCCAACGCGGCGCTGGTACTCACTGCGTTGAGGATGAGCACGTTGTGCGCCACCATATAGGGCACGCTAACAAAGCCGCCGCCTGCGCCGACCAGGCCGGACAGAAAACCGATGGCGACTCCGGCCAGAGTCTGGCCTTTCCAGCCGGGCAACTCGCGGTTGGCTTTGGGTTGGCGGTTGAGCAGCATTTGCGTGGCCGAAAAGCCCACAAAGGCGGCAAATATCAGCGACAGTGCGCTGCCTTTGAGGATGGCAAACAGCCCAGCGCTGGCCAGTGCACCGCCCAGCGCAATGCCGGGTGCGAGCGCTTTGACAATGTCCCAGCGCACGGTGCCGCGCTGGTGGTGCGCCCGCACGCTGGACAGGCTGGTGAACACAATCATGGCCATGGAAGTGGCAATGGCCATCTTCACGCTGATGTCGGTGCTCACGCCGCGCCGCTCCAGGATGATGCTGACAAAGGGCGCAATCAGCATGCCCCCGCCAATGCCCAACATGCCTGCCAAGAGGCCTGCTCCTAAGCCGAGCACGGCCAGTTCTATCACCATGAGGGGTTCGAACATAAGGGGGCGGGGAAAGTAGTGGGGAGAAGAAGTAAAGGTGTCTGCGGTGGGCCACCGGGCCCGCATCCTAAACCGCAGTTTAGGTGGGCGAGGTCAGCGCCCCATTGGGTCCATCTAACGCGAGATGATCACGCCTGGGGAGCGATATTCCAAGCCCTGGCTCAATGAGCATTGGTTCAGGAAATTAAAAACCCGGAGGAACCGCAGACGCGGACCATTGTAGGGGCGCAGCGCCTGTGGCCCGCCGCCCAATGGCCCATCGTGGCTAAAACAAAAGGCCGTCGTTGGCCAGCACTTTATCTAGCCGCTTGATGAGCGGCTCCAGCACCCGATCGCTCTGGCGCCGGTTAAGTGACAGCGCCGGGGCGCTTTCCACTGCCAGCTCGGAAGGTAGTTCGCCATTGGCGGACACCACATCGAAGGCCAGATTGAGCGCCGCCAGCACCGCGATCCGGTCACGCGCACGCACTTTGCCGGCGTCGCGAATCTTGCACATGCCCGCGTCTACCCGCTGGACGGCTTTGAGCAACTGCGCTTCGCCCCCTTCGGGACAACCGAGCAAGTAGCTTTGGCCCATGATTTGAACTTCCAGTTGTTTCATGGCATTCAAAAGTGACTATCGGTGGGTGCGGCTGCGCTTGGGGCGGCATTTTCAGGAATGCGCTCTAACAAGGCATCGACACGCGAGCGCGCCGCAGAGAGCCGGGATTTGAAAGAGTCGCGTTCTTGGGTAAGCGTGGCCACTTGCTGGCTCAGCAGGGCGTTGGTGCGTTGCAATTCCTCGTAACGCAGCAGCAAGCGCTCAACGCGCTCGGCAATTTGGTCGATGGGGGATGCCTGCTCCATGGGGGGCGATTGTAGTAGCGCCCCGGCCCGCGTTGACCTGGGCCTACAATGAACGCGTTGGTGCTCGCGCTGTGGTTCACATGGCGCAGTTCAACGGGAAGCAGGAGGGAAGGCCCCGCAAAGCCAACCTAACCTGCGCTGCCCCCGCAACGGTAAGTGGACAAATCCGCGAGGATTTCGCTCCCATCACAGCCACTGAGTGCCTTGAACAAGCGCTTGGGAAGGCGATGGGAGTTGCGCCACCAGCCCGGATACCGGCCAACAAGGTGGTGGTGCGTCCGCGCATCACCGTAACGCCCATGCGCTGTCGGGGAAGACGGCGAGGGTTTTGTTGATGGTCTCAATCTTTATGAAAAATGGTATTTTTGCCGTGCGTTCTGCTGTGCTGCGCGCAGCTTTGGCATGTTCTTTTATTTTTACAACTGGGCATGCGCTTGCCGATAACAGTGCACTGGCCTTGCCGCAAGTCATGGTCACTGCGACGCGGGTCGAGCAGCCACTGGCCGATGTGCTGTCGTCTGTTTCGGTAATTACGCGTGCAGATATTGAGCGCTCGCAAGCGCAGTCACTGGCTGATTTATTACAAGGCGAAGCGGGCTTCGAGTTCGCTCGCAATGGCGGACCGGGCGCTGTGACTTCTTTTTTTCTGCGGGGTCAAAATAGCATTAACAGCGTGATCGTCGTCGATGGCGTACGCTCATCGGTCGATCAAATTGGCGCATTGCTGGTGATTGATATCCCGCTCCACCAAATCGAACGTATCGAACTTTTGCGCGGCAATGCCAGCGCTTTGTATGGCGATGCGGCAGTCGGCGGTGTCATAAGCATCACGACAGTGACTGGCAAGGGCAAGCCGAGGGCTTATGGGTCGGTAGGCCTAGGCTCTGCGAATACGCGCCAAGTACAAGCCGGGTATGCAGGGGAATTTGAGGGCGTTCGCTTGAACCTAAACCTCGGCCAGTCTTCTTCGGATGGCTCTTCGGCAATCGATAGCAGCAAAAAGACAAATGCTAATCCGGACAAAGACGGCTACATCAGTAATTTTTTCAGCCTGAATGTGGATCGAAACCTGGATGTCGATACTGCCATAGGCTTGCGCTACCAGCTTAGTAGCAGCTCGGATGACTATGACGATGCGTACGGTACAGCTACCGACAAAAATCTATTGAAGCGGGAAACACAAAACCTAGGCGCGTTTGTGAAGCACGCATGGACACCAAACTGGTCTAGCACCCTGGATTTTGCAGTTTCGCAAATGCGCTACGAAGATTCGCTCAATGGGGTGTTGTACACGTCGGGCGACGGCTCCTGGAAAAACGGTGTGTCCACGGGAACGCAGCGTGAACTGCGCTGGTCCAATACCGTACAGGCACTGCCTGCCACACTTCTGCACTTCGGCGTGGATTATGCGCAATCAAGCTACACAGGCGAGGGTGACAATGCGTATGAGATGCGTAAATCCGGGCTTGGCTCGTACCTGGGTGTCACGCAGTCCGTGCAAGCGCTTACCCTGCAGGCCAATGTGCGCAATGACAAATTGACCACCGAAGAACCTAGCGCGGGCGATGCTGCTAAGAACGAACAAAACATCAACTCAAGCCTGCTGGGTGTAGGCTACAAATTGGGTGGCGGTTGGAAAGTAAATGGCACGATGTCCACCGGTTTTCGTGTCCCTACGGCCTACGAAGTAGCGGCCACACCGGGTCTGAAGTCTGAGACCTACCAGAGCCGTGAAGTCGGCGTGGTGTATGCGCAGGGCGTCAGCTATGCGCGTGCTGCGTATTTTGAGTCGCACACCGATGATGCGATCTACAGCGAAGACGACGTCACTTTTACCAACGTTGGCCGTACTGAAAACAAAGGACTGGAGGCGGCCTTGCGTACACAAATTTGGGGCAATTCGCTGGCACTGACCATGGTCTCCCAGGACCCGAAAAACCTCGAAACCGGTAAGCGGTTGGCGCGCCGCGCCCGGACGTACGGAACTTTGAGCGTTTCACATGTCATAGCCGGTGTGGAATGGGGTGCCAAGGTGTATGCGGCCGATGAACGCAAAGACAGTGATTACAGCGATACCGTACTGCCGGGCTATGCCATCGCTTCGTTCTATGCCAGCAAAGAAATTGAACCCGGCTGGACGCTGCGCGGTCGCATTGAAAACGCTTTTGACCGCAAATACGAATTGGCCAATGGCTACAACACACCCGGCGCCGGTGTGTTTGTGACATTGCAATACCAGCCTAAATAAGCCCATGACTGGCCTGTACCCGCAACGCATCGTGTGCCTCACCGAGGAAACCACCGAGTGGTTGTACCTGCTCGGCGAGGAGGCGCGCATTGCGGGCATTTCGGGCTATACCGTGCGCCCGCCGCGAGCGCGTCAGGAGAAGCCCAAAGTCAGCGCTTTTTTGAGCGCCAAAATCGACAAGATATTGGCCTTGAAGCCCGATTGTGTTTTTGGCTTTTCGGACTTGCAGGCCGACATTGCCGCGCAGTTGGTTCGCCATGGCGTACAGGTGACCGTGTTTAATCAACGCAGTGTGGCAGAGATTTTTGCGATGATGTACCAGGTGGCGGCCATGGTGGGGCAGGCCGAGCAGGGATTGCAGCGCATCGCAGCCATGCAGGCGCATATGGATCAGATTCGTGCCCAGGTCAATGCTCTGCAAGCGGCTGGCGCGCTTCGCCCGCGTGTGTATTTTGAAGAATGGGACGAGCCGCATATCAGCGCGATTCGCTGGGTTTCCGAACTCATGGGGATCGCCGGTGGCGATGATGTTTTCCCCGAACTGGCGCAGCAAGGTTTGGGCAAGGACCGCATCATTGCTGACAGCGCTGAAGTGTTGCGGCGCGATCCTGACATCATCTTCGGTTCTTGGTGTGGCAAAAAATTTCGCCCTAATTTGGTGGCGCAGCGTCCGGGGTGGGATGCGATGACTGCTGTGCGCAGCGGGCAGCTGCATGAGATCAAGTCGCCTTTGATTTTGCAACCCGGCCCGGCGGCGTTGACCGAGGGGCTGGACGCCTTGCACGCAGTGTGTGCCGACTGGATGCGCGCCTCCATCACCGCGGGTGCAAGGCCATGAATAAATGGCTGTTGCTCCTTGGCTTGTGGCTTGCGGGTTGCTGCGCCTGGGCCGGTGTGAGCATTACCGACGACAAGGGCCGCAATGTAACTATCGCGCAGGCGCCCAAGCGCATTGTCAGCCTCTTGCCGTCCTTGACGGAAACCGTATGCGCGCTAGGGCGTTGCAAAGACTTGGTTGGGGTGGACCGCTATTCCAATTACCCCGAAGCGGTGCGCAAACTACCGCAATTGGGCGGCGGACTGGACCCGCAAATTGAAGCCATCTTCGCCCTCAAGCCTGATCTGGTGCTGGCCGCCTCTTCCTCGCCCGGAACAGAACGCCTGGCGTCCTTGGGCTTGACGGTGCTGCAGCTAGAGCCCAAGGACCAGGCCGGCGCGGTGCGCGTGATCCGTACCTTGGCCCAGGCGTTATACGTGCCAGACCCTGAGTCGGTGATCCGTCAGATAGACCAGGAGTTTACGCAGGCGCAAGCCCTGATGCCGCAGGGTGCATTGGGTAAAAAAGTGTATTTTGAAGTGGGCTCTGCGCCCTATGCCGCGGGTGCGTCCTCGTTTATCGGGCAAACCCTCAGTCACTTAGGTTTGGTCAATATTGTGGGACCTGAATTAGGCCCTTTTCCCAAAATCAACCCGGAGTTGGTCGTGCGCGCGCAGCCCGACGTAGTTGTGGTTGCCGACAGCAGTTTTAGCGCCTTGGCGCAACGCCCCGGCTGGGGCATGGTGCGCGCTTTGCAAGACCACAAGGTGTGTACCTTTTCGCAAGCGGATGGCGATCTCTTGGTCCGCGCTGGCCCGCGCATGGGCCAGGGCGCGCTACTGCTGGCGCGCTGCCTTGCGCGTCTTTACCCCAAAGGGCAAACGCCATGAGGGACTATGTGTACCAACGCCCCATAGTCTTGGGCTTGTTGCTAAGCGCTGCCACTGCAGCTTTGTTGTTAACAGGCATGTTGGCGGGCAGTACGGGGCTGGATGACTGGCATGCGCTTGCGGCTTTGTTGGGGCTTGCACCACCTGAAGCGGACAGCCCGATGATGGCCCAAATCGTTTGGCAGATTCGCATGCCACGCAGCATAGGCGCCTGGCTTGCCGGTGCTTTGCTTGGACTTGCCGGTGCCTTGGCCCAAGCGGTTTTTCGTAATCCCTTGGCCGACCCTTATTTGCTGGGCAGCGCCTCAGGCGCGTCGCTGGGCGTGTGCCTGGCCCTGGTTGCTTTGGATGGGTCGCTGGTTCACATGCATTGGCTAGCCCGGTTGGGCCTGACCGGCGCTGCGTTTGTTGGCGCCATGCTGGCAGTGGCGATGACGGCTGCGCTTGCCAGCGGGATGGCGCAGACTTTGCGCCTTTTGCTCGCTGGCGTGGTGGTCGCGGTAGTGCTAGGGGCGGCGACCTCCTTGGTCTTGCAGATGTACCCGCATTTGTTGCAAAGCATGCAAGGGTTTATGTTGGGCAGCACCGCGTTTGTGGGCTGGGACAGCTGTGCGCTGATGCTCGCTGCGCTCTTACCCGGCTTAGCGTTGGCCATGGTGCTGGGGCGTTGGCTCGATGGCTTGGCGCTGGGTGAGCAAACAGCTGCTAGCCTGGGTTTGCCAGTGCGCCCCATGCGTTGGCTTTTGATCATCACCCTGGCGCTGGCTACGGGTGCGGCGGTAGCGCATACCGGCCTGATCGCCTTTGTCGGTTTGGCAGCGCCGCACATCACCCGGCGCATGGTGCGCTGGGGATCGCGCCATGGTGTTTTATTGGCCTCGCTCATGGGCGGTCTGTTATTGGTAGCGGCTGATTTGCTGGCACGTGTAGTTATTGCGCCGCGCGAATTGCCGGTCGGTGTGCTGACGGCCTTGATCGGAGGCGCCTATCTGCTTTGGTTGATGCGCAGGCATCATCACCGTGGAGGCGTGTCGTGAAGCCTGCAGGCCCTATCGCTTTGCAAGTAACAGGCTTGCATGTGGCCTTGTCCGGCACCCCGGTGTTGCACGATGTCAATGTGTCCATACCGCGCGGTCGCTGGATCAGCATGGTCGGACCCAATGGCGCTGGTAAATCTACTTTGCTTTCTGCTATGGCAGGCTTGTTGCCTGTGCAGGGACGTATTGAACTAGAGGGCGAAGACCTGCATGCTATGCCTGCGGCACAGCGCGCTCGGCAATTGGCGTGGATGGGGCAAAGCGAGGCGGTGGGCGACGAACTGAGCGCGCTAGACGTCGCGCTCTTGGGCCGCTTGCCGCACCAAAGCTGGCTTTCAGGTTGGGATGCGAACGACTACGCCCAAGCGGAGCAAGCCTTACGCAGCATGCACGCCTGGCAATGGCGCGACCGCTATGTGGGCACGCTGTCGGGTGGTGAGCGCCAACGCGTATTACTGGCGCGTGCCTTGGCGGTGCAAGCGCCCGTGTTGTTGCTGGACGAGCCCCTGGCCAATCTGGACCCGCCGCACCAAGCCGATTGCTTGCAACTGGTGCGTGCCCTGGTCGCCCAAGGACGCACGGTAGTCAGCGTCTTGCACGAGATCACCATGGCCTTGCAAGCTGACGACATGGTGGTCATGGCCCAAGGTCGTATCGCGCACCACGGGCCTTGTGCCGATGCGCAAACCCATCGCGCCGTGGAGCAGGTGTTCGACCAGCGCCTGGCCATACACGCATTGGCTGGTCAATGGGTGGCACTACCGTCAAATATGTGAAGTTCACTTCTTTCGAAGCGCTACCTTCAGCCACATAGAAATTTCGCCTAACCACAAGCCCTCTGAGCGCTAAGAGGCTAAGCGCCGCGGCCTCAACATCGTCAACATCGGCGACGGCTTCAGCTGCAAAGCGAAGACCGAGGACACATCGCGCAACTGAAGAGCGATGGCTGTGCAAATGCCGAAGCTGCCATACCAGTTAGCGCCCCCACTATGGTGACCTGAAACACGCCCACTACCCGCTGATTTACGATTGCTAATTTAATTACAATTTACACAATTGAAATTAAATAGCCCGTCACACGGTGCTACAGCCAAGCGCCCGCATGACAATCCAACCCTTTCAGCTTGAGTCCCTGCCGTACCAAACCGAGGCGGTGCGGGCCGTAGTGGAGGTGTTTAGCGGCACACCCAAGTCGCAGCCCCAAGACGGGCCCGGTAATCATTGCCCACTTCCTTGGGAGCAACTGCAAGCCAATATTCAACAGATTGCGCTACGTCAGCGCATCAGCGAGGAATGGCTCCAGCTCATCGCACCGGGGCAGGGACAGCCTATTGATCTGTGCGTGGAGATGGAAACCGGCACCGGCAAAACACTGGTGTACTTGCGCACCCTGTACCGCTTGCACACCGCGTATGGTTGGAGCAAATTCATCATCGTCGTGCCCAGCGTGGCCATACGCGCCGGGGTCATGGGCACCTTGGCCGACTTCGGTTTGCAACTGGCCCAAAGCAGCGGCCTGAACCACCCCATCCCCGCGTTTGAATACGATAGCAGTCGTTTGCAACAACTCAAAACCTTTATCGACAGCCCCCAGCCCGCCATCATGGTGATGAACAGCCAGGCCTTTGTCGGGCAAGGCAAGGTGATTAGCAACGAAGAAAACGAGGCCCCGCTAGACGGCCTCACTTGGCTGCAAGCCTTGGCGCGCTGCCGCCCGGTGGTGGTGATGGACGAGCCGCAGGTAGGCATGGACACCGAGGCTGCCCACAAAGCCTTTGCGGACATGCGCCCCTTGGCCAAGCTGCGTTACTCGGCCACGCACGCCAAGGCCTATGCGCGCAACTGTGTTTATCGCCTCACGCCTGCGCAGGCCTACCAACAAGGCCTGGTCAAAAAGATAGAAGTGCTCACCGTCACCGCGCAAAACGCGGCAGGCAGCTTGCAACTCGAACTTGCCGATACTCAAATCGCAAAAGGCCAACTGCCCAAGGTCAAACTCAAGCTGTGGTTTCGCAATGCAGCGGGCGAACTCAAATACAAAGCCAGCGGCTGGCTCGCTGCAAAAACCGATTTAGCCCACGCCACCCGCAACCGCGGCTATTACGGCTGGCGCATAGACCATATTGAAAATTCCCTAGAGACCGGCCTGTGGCAAGTGCGCTTTGACAATGGCCAAACCTTGGCGCAAGGCCAGCCCATGGGCCAGGACAAAGAAGGCTTGTTCCGCCAGCAACTGCGTTGGCTGATTTACCGCCATATGGAGAAAAAAACACGCCTTGCACCATTGGGCATCAAATGCCTGTCGCTGGTGTTCATCGACCGGGTGGCCAACTACCTGGCTACTGCGCCGGGCGACACACCGCTGATCAAACGCCTGTTTGAAGAGGAATACAGCGCCAAGCTGCGCGCCACCACTGGCCAAGCGCCCAGCCCGCAAGAACTGCAAGCTGTGCAGGCCAGCTACTTTGCGCAAACCGGGCAAGGCAACTACACCGACAGCGAAAGCGCCATGTCCAAAAACAGCGCCATCTACAAACGCATCCTCACCGACAAAGCCGGTCTGCTGCAACTGAGCGACCCGGTGGAATTCATCTTCAGCCACAGCGCCCTGGGCGTGGGCTGGGACAACCCCAACGTCTTCAACATCGCCACCCTCAACGCTACCCAAAGCCATGATAAAAAGCGCCAAGAAATAGGACGCGGTCTGCGCATTTGTGTCAACCAACACGGTCAGCGCGTGTATGACCCCGAAGCTACCCCGGTAGGCCAAGAGATCAACCTACTTACCGTGGTGCCCAACCAAAGCTACCAGGCATTTGCTGAAGACTACCAGCACGAAATCACCGAAGCCTACGGCGACCACACCAGCGCTGCCCCCTTGCGTGAAAACATCAGGGGCCGGCTGCAAAAGAAAACCCTGCGCCGCCGCGACGACCTGTTTGCCAACGAAGCCTTTCAGCAGTTTTGGCGGACCATGGCCCGCACCACCCGCTACACCGTGGCGTTTGACGAAAACGCCATCGTGCAAGACGTGGTGCCCCAGCTACGCAACATCAGCGTGCCCAGTTACCGGGCAGAAATTACCAGCGTGCGCATGGGCATATTGGAAGACACGCAGACCCAAGCGCCCGCTGTGGACATGGTGTACATGGGCAGCACCCAGGCCGCACTCAAACCGCGCTATAGCCCGCACGACTGGGTGCAAGCCATAGGGCAAGACAGCCGCCTCTCGCAAAAAGCCGTATTGCGCGTGCTGCAAGAGGCGCTGCAAGACCCAGGCTGCGCCGCGCAGTTCTTACACAACCCCGTACTGTTTGCCCAACAAGCCAGCGCCCTGATCCGCAATGCGGAGCGCGACCACATGCTGCGCGGCCTGCACTACACACCCACGGGCGAGGTGCTACCGCTCGACACCCTGCGGGCTGTGGTGGAAACGGTCAAAGACATCGCCCACACCCCACAGCGTGGCCTCTACGCCGAACAAGCCATAGACAGCCGCCAAGAACAACACTTTGCTGAGGCCGCTGATAAAGACTTGCAAGTGCTCTGCCTACTCAAACTGCCTTCGGACTACGCCATCTGCACGCCCGTAGGCCGCTACACGCCCGACTTTGGCCTCGTCTTTCGCCAAAGCGGCCACCGCGTGATGGAGCTAGGCGCGCAGGGCGGGGCCACGGACGCTGATTTCTTTGTGGTGGAAGTCAAAGCCACGCACGACCTGAGCAACACCAAGGCCCTGACCGATGAAGAAGTGCTCAAGATCGAATGCGCTGCGCGCCACTTTCAGGCGCTGGGCTTTACCACCCACATCAGCGGGCGCATGGTGCATGTGCAGCCCAAACATTTGTATGCCGCACCGCGCGACACCTATGAGTACTTCAAAAAAGTGGATGTCAACACGGGGAGCCTCGCTTGAAGCAAGCCAAGCCCCTGCAAGCCTCACCCGCCACCTTTGTTGGCGCAAACACCTCAGCCGACTTGTACCAAGGCATACGCGCCTTGCTACTGGCCTCCCGCACCCAAGTGCGGCAAACCGTCAACACCGCCATGGTGCAAACCTATTGGCACATCGGCCGCATGATTGTGGAAGACGAACAAGGCGGTCAAAAGCGAGCGGCCTATGGCAAACAGGTGTTGCCGGAGTTGGCAAAGCGACTGACTCAGGAGTTTGGCAGCGGCTTTTCAGCACCAAGCCTATGGAACTACCGGCAGTTTTACCTGTGCTTTCCGATTCTCTCCGCAGTGCGGAGAGAATTGACGTGGACCCATTACAAGTCCTTGCTGCGCATAGAAAACCTGACAGCCCGCGAGTGGTACGCCCAAGAAGCCGCCCAGCAAGGCTGGAGCGTACGGGCGCTGGGCAGGCAAATTTCCACGCTGTATTACGAACGCCTGCTCAGCACGCAAGACAAAGCCAAGGCGCAAGTGCAAGGCGAGGCCGCAGACAACATCGCCAAAGACGCAGCGCCCGACCCGCGAGACTTCATCCGCGACCCGTATGTGCTGGAGTTTTTGGGCGCACCTGCTGTACCGGCTCTCTACGAAAAAGACTTGGAGCAAGGCCTGCTCAACCAGCTACAAACTTTTTTGCTGGAGCTAGGCAAAGGCTTTGCCTTCGTCGCCCGGCAAAAACACCTGCGCGTGGAAGGTGAAGACTGCTTTATAGACTTGGTTTTCTACAACTATGTGCTCAAGTGCTTTGTGCTGGTGGACTTGAAAGTGGGCAAGCTGGCGCACCAAGATGTAGGGCAAATGGACATGTATGTGCGCGTGTTTGACGAGCAGCACCGCCAAGAAAGCGACAACCCCACGTTGGGCCTGATTTTGTGCTCCGAGCGCAATGCAGCGGTGGCCAAGTATTCGCAACTGGCAGACAAAGCCCAACTGTTTGCCAGCAAATACCAAGCGCTGATGCCGACCGAAGCGGAGTTGCAAGCCGAGTTGGAGAGAGACCGGGCTTTACTGGAAATACACAAGGCGCAAACATGAACACAAGCAACCCCATGAAGTCCCTGCAAACCCCGGATTTGCTACAAGAGCAATTGACGCGGCTCAAGGCCGAGTTCCCCGACTTGTTTACCAACGAAGGCCGGTTGAACCCCGCCGAGTTGCTGCGCTTGACAGGCGAGATGCAGCGCGACCATTTTGATTTCAGCTGGTCGGGCAAAGCCGCTGCCAAACGCAAAGCGTTTTCGCCGACCACCGCCGCATTGCGCTATGACGCAGCGCGTAGCGTGCAGCCGGACAAAGCGGGCGGCAACTGCATCATTGAAGGCGAAAACCTGGAAGTGCTGAAACTGTTGCTGTGCGCCTACCGGGGCCAAGTGAAATGCATTTACATTGACCCGCCCTACAACACCGGCAACGACTTTGTTTACAAAGACAACTTTGCCGAGGGCACCAGCGCCTATTGGGAACAAACCGGTGTCACGCAAAACGGCGTGAAGATGAGCACCAACACCCGCGCTGACGGACGGTTTCACAGCAACTGGTTGAGCATGATTTACCCGCGCCTGTTGGTGGCGCGCCAACTGCTGCGCGAAGACGGCGTGATTTTTGTGTCCATCGACGATAACGAAGTGACGCACTTGAGGAAGGTGATGGATGAGGTGTTTGGGGAAAGTGAATTTCAAGGAATGATTACTGTCCAAAGCAACAAGGGCGGACAAGATTACAAGGATCTAGCCAAAACTCACGAATATTTACTTTGCTATTCAAAGTCAGAACAAACGGAGTTAAATGAAA
>Ga0192647_100552_pt1 | contig 26462 bp, 20 predicted proteins | sample LauGreFa1BDMLBSN_2_FD_133046 | JGI IMG/M metagenome (GOLD analysis project Ga0192647, IMG submission 133046) | Freshwater lake microbial communities from Lake Michigan, USA - Fa13.BD.MLB.SN - reassembly | ecosystem: Environmental > Aquatic > Freshwater > Lake | place: Lake Michigan, USA... | reverse complement strand
CTTAATCTGTTAAGTAAATATGAAAGCTTAAAAAAGCTCCATTAATTGATAATCAACTATTTTTCTATATAATGTTCTTTCACTAATCCCTAAAACTTTAGCTGCTAATCGTCTATTACCATCGAAACGTTTTAATGCAGCTATAATTAATTTCCTTTCCATTTCTTCTAATCGAAAATCTTCTTCTTGAGTCATATTTTCTGAAATTGAAGAATGTTCTACTTGATGCGTAGATTGACTATGCATTTGGCTTGAGTGTAATTGATTTACTTCTATATGATTAATTTTATCAAAAATAGCAGCTAATGCTCTTTTTATATCAGTTACATCTGTATGAAGTTCTAATAAAGTTCTTAGAAGAAGTGATTCATCTTGTGTGGAAGACTGATTTTGTTGTTCATTCTGTTTTGGAAGCACAATGATTGATTCTTCTTGACGAATAGAACTAGATGAGTCATCAACTTGTATTCTTAAATGCCTCTTGATCAGATCCGGAGTTATAAGAGCTCCTCGTTCTAATGTAACCACTGTTTCAATAAAATTTCTTAATTCACGAATATTTCCTTGCCAAGGAAAACTTTTTAATAATAGTTCTGCTTCAAAAGAAACTCCTTTAAATTCAATTCCTAATTTTTGAGCAACTTTATCTGCAAAATATTCAATCAAAAGGGGAATGTCCTCAGGATGCTTCCTTAAGGCCGGTAATCGTAAATGCACAGAGTTTAATCTAAAAAAGAGATCATGTCTAAATTGTTGTTTTCTTACTTCATATTCTAAATCTCTATTAGTTGCAGTTATGATTCGTACATCAACTTTGTGAACATCCGAAGACCCTAATCGAGAAAATTCTCCACTTTCTAACACTCTTAATAATTTAACTTGAGTGCTTATGGGCATTTCTCCAATTTCATCTAAAAAGATTGATCCATGATTAGCAACTTCAAAAAAGCCTTTTCTTTGTTCTACTGCGCCTGTAAAAGCTCCTTTTTCATGACCAAACAATTCGGATTCTAAAAGTGTTTCTGGAATTGCCCCGCAATTAACAGATACAAAAGGATACTTTTTTCTATTGCTTAATCCATGAATAGCCTGAGCAAATACTTCTTTACCTGTGCCCGTTTCACCGGTAATTAAGACGCTTAAATCAGTTGGTGCAACAGATAATAGCTTTTGAATAACTTCTGTAATTAACTGAGAGTTACCAATAATTCCATATCGTACTTGCAAAAAATGTTGTGTAGTATTATCAATAACCTCTGCTTTCATTAGGCACCTTTACCTGATCCATTTTTCTTCCAGTCTTCCCATCCACCTAAATAGATATACACTTTTTGAAATCCTAATCCAATTAATCCATTGCAAACATCATGGCTAAGTTCACAGTCTCCACCGCCACAATACACAATGATTCTTTTGTCTTTAGGTAAAGCAATCAATTCAGGAATATGTTGTTCGAATTCCATGGCAAAAACATGTTTAGCATTTGGAAGATGTCCTTCTGCAAATTCATGCTCATTTCTAGCATCAATAACAAGTACATTTGGGTCTTTTAGTAATTGTAAGATCTGTTTATACAAAATAGATTTAGCTTTCACAGGACCACTTTCTACTTGAACATTTTTAATTGAATCCTGAAGTCTTTTTACATTCTTCATAGAATCTTGTTGAGCCTTTTTCATCAAAGAAACACTGTCAATTGCTACTTTCACAGTATCTGCAGTAATTGTTGAAGCGGTATCAGATAGTAAAAACTCATCATCAGAAGCAATAGCAATTTCTTGTTTTTCTCTGATAAGGCTAATACCATTAGAATTACCAAAAAAGTTAAACCATAAAGCTAGAATAATAGATAAGCCTAGGATAAACGCAATATCTTTTAATTGTTGATGTGATTTCATGATTGACTCTGAATGTAAAATAAGGCAAACTGACATCAAAATATGAAAAATTGTCAGTATACCGAAATACAATTATTGAATATGTGAAGTTTTAGAAGTTTGTCCCAATAGCAAAAGAAAATAAAAGGGGTCCTTGGATAATACCATCTGGATTTTTTACAAAATAGAAACTTTTACCTGCAGTTATTCTTGCATTTCCAATGGGTGTATCGGCTATTAATCCAATACCTAATCCATGTTGAAGTTCTGCGATTTTTATGGTTTCAAAAGAAGACCATGTTGATCCCATATCGTATCTGATAGACACATATGTTGGAAAAAATAGTTTTACTGAAGATTTGATTCTGTATTCTAGCGATGCTAAAGCTAATTGTAACCCACGTTGATCATCTTCTCTTTTTCCATAAAACATATCGTCTCTACCTAATGAAAAGTATTCCGCAATCGGTAAAGTATTATCAGAAAAACCAAACTTTATTGAAGGTGTTAATGTATGATTATCAAAAGTAAATGATCTTTTTAAAGCAAATTGAGCTTTTGAAAATGAGGGATTATTTTCAAAGGAAAAGATACTTGATTCTAATGAAAATTCAAGTAATGTCCCTTTATTTGGTAAATCAGCATTATCTCTTGTATCATATTTACCGGTAATTTTAGCTGTAACAATTTTACTATACACAAAATCTGGCTTTTCTGTTTTGTCAAAAAATCTTTGATTATCATATCGTATATCAAATAATAATAAACCAGACCTTCCCAAATATCTAGAAAAAACACTTTTTATCCCATAATGATCTTCAGTAAGTTCATTTCCTTTTTTCTTAGTATAACTAGTAAAATCATTAGCAAACACATCAGAGTATGTATAGATACCTTTTGATAAAGAATAAGCAGTAATATTCCAATTCCATAATGAACTTAATATGCCTGGGAATTTTAGAGTTCCTTCGACTTTGTAATTTCTTTGTCCACCAGCGATATTGATAAATGCTTCTATATCTCTTCCAAAAAGCTCCATTTGTTTCGCTTCTAAGCTAAGCTGACCAAATCTTTCATTATCAACTCGAGCACCTAACTTGATACTTTGATTTGGGTATTGTTTAACTGCAATATCCAATAGAAAAGTATCATTGCTAACTTTTGTTCTAAAATCTATATCCTGATAGGCATTGCTACCAGAAATTTTTTCCCAAGAATCATTTATAAGTTTGCTATGTAAAAGCGAGGGGATTGTTTCAATCTCTCTTTTAAGTATATCGCTGACAGTTTTTGAGTCTGTTCTAATAACTATATCTTGAACCGTTGGAATTGTAATTAGCCATTTGAGTGTATAATCTCCTTGTTGATCAAACATATAGTCAACATCAATAAAACTATAATTATTATTCCTAAGCATGTGAAGAATCATTTCTTTAGTTTTAACTATTGTATCAAGATTAAAATGTGTATGTGTTAACCCGCTAATTGAATCCTGAATAGCTTGTTTAATCTGTTCTGATAAAGTATGTAATGAATCTTGAATAAGAACAGTACTTGCAGCTATGATTGGTGAATATAGTGGTTCAGCATTCAAGATTCCATCTCTGATAGTTTTACATTCAATATCACTGCAATGAGATTGTTTCTGAAAATATGCTTTAAGAATATCTGAAAACTGGGTTCGTAAAACTTGAGTATTACCTGATACAGTTTGTTTATTAAATTCTATGGAATATATATTATCAAGTGGTTTTGATAATTGTTCATGAAACAATGAGTCCTGTTTATGGACAATCAATTGTTTAATGGATTCAATTTCTAATTGAGCTGCATTCTTACCATGGGTTAATAAAGATTGAACATTAGAAAAATCTGTGTTTTTTGTATCACCTAAATCTGGACTAATTCTTATATCAGCAAGAGCTAAACTTTTTTGTTCATTATCTCTTAACAGGATGCCCACAACTTGATCGGCAATAGACCAAGGTGTATTTAATTCTTGATTGATTAATAATGGTGATACTGTATTCACAGCAATAATAATATCAGGTGAAAACTCTGTTTGAGCTGCTTCTACAGGAATATTATTTTTAATTCCACCATCAACTAATAAGAAGCTATCAATAATAATAGGAGTATAACGCAAAGGTATGGTAGCACTTGCCCTTATTGCTCTGATAAGATTTCCTTCTTTAATGATATATTCTTTTCCATGCGTTAAATTTGTGGTTATTGCTCTAAAAGGAATCTTTAAACTATCAAAAGAATGAGAACTATAATAGGGAGCATTCCAAAGCAATTTTTGAAGAAAATATTGAAAATTATTTCCATTTGAAATAGCTTCTGGAACAACAAAAGAAAAATCATTAAAACGAAGTGTAACAAGCATTCGATCATTATCAATTTTCTGATCTAAAAACATATCATTTCTGTCTTGGTCTTTCATTAAAGAAAACATCTCGTCCCAAGCAGTATTTTGTACAATATGTTCTAGGGTATCGGCTGAATAACCAGATGCATATAAGCCTCCTACAATAGCACCAATACTTGTTCCTACGATATAGTCGATAGGTATATTATTTTGTTCTAAAACCTTTAATACTCCTATTTGAGATAAGCCCCTAGAGCCTCCACCAGACAATACCAATGCTATTTTGGGTCTTAATTTATTGGGTGATTTAATGAGCCAGGGAGGTGAACTTGTATGTGAAGTATGTGCTTCTATTGTATAGCCATATACTGAACTATTATTCATAAGGATTAATAGTATCAATATGATAAACATATGTTTGATGAGTATTCTCATGATATATAGATGTACAATAGAACGTGTATAGCAAATTAACAATTCTAACAACGATAGTATTCAGATTGTATAATAAAAACTATAAACTCTATATATGGCATTAAACATAAGGCTTGAAGTATGTATGAACTTAGTTAGAGATATGTAAAGAAATTGAGATTCTTAATGCTTCTTCTAATAATCCTTTTCTTCTGATTGCTCCCCAAATCTCGATATCAGCTAATAATCCTTTTAAGGATTTGACACTGATTGTAACTTCATTTGGTTTAATCGTACAATATAAATCATCAACAATCTGATGTTGCCTTCGATCTAAACCTTCCGCTATTCTTAGAATTCCGGATAAAATAGTTACTATTTTTTGTTTTTCTATAGAAAGATGCGCAAAGCTAAGATGTTTCTTTTTAGGATGGCTTTTTCGATGATATCGAGCAATATTTGCAATTATATCAGATTCATCATTAGTAAAACCTGGCATTACGCAATGTGAAATAATATAATAACTATGCTTATGATGTTGCTCTGGTGAAACATGATAACCAACATCATGCAATAATGATGCAGCTTCTAAAAGCTCTCTTTCTGAGTCACCTAATCCATGTAATGAAAGTGTATCGTCAAACAATTTTAATGCGATATTTTTTACATGTTCAGCATGCTCTATATTTACTCTATATACTTCACATAAATGGTAAACAGTTTCATATCTTAATCTGCTTAAATGATGAAATTCTCTGATATCCTTTTCTTTTTGTATCGTATCAAAAATAATTCCTTCTCTTAATGCATAAGCAGATATTGTAACTTTTTGAATATTTAATCCCAATATAATTTGTTCTAAGATTAAAGCTCCTGCAAGAATAATATCGGCTCTTTTCGGTTCTATTCCAGGTATAAGACTTCTTTCTTGCGGGGTATAAACACTTGTTATGATAGAAATATGTTTTAAGATTTCTTCTCGCGAAATTGTTATGCCATTTAATGATTCATTTTGTACTATGCCCTTAGATAATAAGCACATGTGTGCAATAGTATGAATTGTTCCGCTAGTACCAACAACAGTTTCAAATCCATGTTCTAATAAAGAAGAAAATGTTGGAGCTAAATCACCTTGTATCTGTAATCTACATTCTTTGATAGACTGTTCATTTGCAATGCCATTTGGAAAAAACCTTTGGGTTAATCGAATTGAACCAAGCTTAGCACTATGAACATAGCTTACTTCTCCAAGAACTCCAATCGCAGTTTCTGTACTTCCACCACCAATATCTATAATAAGTGCCTTTTTAGATAAAATTGGCAAAGCATGCACTGCTCCAACATAAATTAAACGTCCTTCCTCATATCCTGAAACAACTTCAACATGAATACCAGTAGCAAATGCAACTTTTTCTATAAAGTCATCTCTATTCTCTGCTTCTCTTAATGCACTAGTTCCAATAGCTCTAATCGTTGAACCCGCTTTTTCAGACATAGCACTAAACTTTTTCATTGCATTAATTCCTCTTTTAATGGAATCTGAATGCAATTGCTTCATATCTGTAGCTCCACTTCCAAGCCTAACTTGATCTTTTTCCTTGCTATGTATCTTTAATATACCTTTAGAATTCACAGATCCTATAATAGCATGAAAAGAGTTCGTACCTAAATCAATAGCCATTATTAATGGAGTACCTTTCGTTTGAATCGAGTGCATATGTTCTATTTCCGGGAATTCTTTTTTCCATCTAACACGGTGATCTTGTCATTTTTAAATAACACTGTATCAGATGGTGTTTGTTTTTGTTGAGAGGACTTAATTATTCTCATGAAAAATCTTCTAAAAATTCCCTTGATAAAGGTTATAAAAAAAGTAATAAACAATATGATTGCAATAATTATTAGAAAAATCTTCCCCATGAAATTAATACTCTATATGTGTTTTTAAATCAATTTCTTCAAGAACTGCGCTTACAAATAGACAATCTGTGATAGAGCCTTGAAAGACATTAGATTTCCCATTATTATGAACTTCCCAAGTACATTGTTCTGCCCTTTGTATTGAGCAATGTGTTGCCTTTAATATTTGAACGATAACTTCATCAAATGTATGAAAATCATCATTAAAAAGAATCACATGTCCATCACCATTAGCATTATGAGAATCAATTGTTTCTGTTTCATAAATTTCCAATATGTCGGGAGTCTGCTCTATAGAATGCAAAGGGAACATGATAACTCAAATTTGTTTATATAAACTTCTTATACAAAAATATGAAAGTGTATTCTCATGAAAAATCCTAAAGAGAAATACATGAGATTATAATGGTACTTAATTCTACTATCAACAAAAATTATTCTGTTTGGTGATTCTTGTAAATACATTTATATTTCGACTCATTGGTCAATTAAAAGTATATATATGTATAGATTATTATGTCGAGAAATAAATTAGAAGAATCCTTAAGAGCAGAAAAGAAGATGTCTATCATACAAGGTGCTATAGGTGTATTTGCTGAAAAGGGATTTTATTCCGCAAAAATGCAAGATATAGCAGATGCAGCAATCATAGGGAAAGGAACTGTTTATGAGTATTTTTCTACTAAAGAAGAACTATTTTTAGCTGTTTATGATTATTGGATGGACGATTATGAATTGGCAATGGAACAAGCTGTTGAAGCTCATTTGGATCCTGTATCAAAAGCAGATGCATTAATCGACACAACAGTCGATTTTTATGAAAAACATGCCGAATATGCTTCTATATTACTTGAATTTTGGGCACATGCTCTAAGAAGTAAAGATCTTCATTTTCTTGATAGAATTAGAAACATGAAGAAAAAATTAGAATTGATTGGCAAAGAAGTTACTCAGCAAATGCAAAAGTTAAAATTATTTAAGGCAGTTGACTCTGCTTCTTTTTCCTTATTAGAATTAGGTATATCAGATGGAATATTTTTACAATGGATTCTTGATGGTAAAACATATTCTTTAAGAGAAGCCTATAAATTTAGACAATCAGTTATTGGATCTGGATTAATGATGCCAGCTCTAAAATTGCTTGTAGCAGATAAAATTGAAAAAAAATTGAAGAAAGGTTTTCTTTCTTCTTATCATTCATAAAGAATTATGTGGAGTTAAGCTTATGTTTAATGTGTGCCGAACTGCTACTATATGTATTGCTTTTGGTTTAACTTGTTATCTGGGAGCATTTACTGCTTTTTCCCAAATAGATGGTAAAGTCAAAGTAAAAAGAAATAAAAATGTTGATTCATTAAAACAAGCTAGGACAGAAGAATTTACTGTATTTGGCGCTTCAAGAATTCAACAAAAAATTACTGATGCACCTGCTGCTATTTCTGTTCTTCTTCCAAAAGAAATTACAAGAGCAGCTTCTCATGGACAAGTAGCAAAGTCTATCGAAAATATTCAAGGTGTTGATGTAGTACAAAGTGGTATGAATGATTTTAATGTGAATATGAGAGGGTTTAATAATTCAATTAATAGACGTGTTCTAATATTATTAGATGGTAGAGATCCTTCTACACCATTATTAAATTTAGTTGAATGGAACTCATTCCAAACAAATATGGGGGATATTGCTCATATAGAAGTAGTTCGTGGCCCAGGATCTGCATTGTATGGTCCGAATGCATATAATGGCGTTATTAATATCATTTCTTCAGCTCCAAAAGATGTACTAGGTACTAAACTAAGCCTTACAGCTGGTGATTTTAATACCGTAAGGGGTGATATAAGACATGCAGGTGAATTTGGGAATATTTCTTATAAAGTGAATGCAGGTTATTCTACTCAAAGACAAAGTTGGATTAATTCAAGAGATATTAAAAATGGTGGATTTCTTGAATATCCAGGTTTGGCTAGTGATGTAACGGGAAATAGAGCGGGTGTTGGAGTTATTGGAAATATTGATTCTTTGATTAATGCCAATAAGAATGCTACTAATATGTTTGGATCAGCAAGAATTGATTATTCTCTAAATCCAGAGGCGCGTATTACAACTGAATTTGGTTATTCAAAATATGGTGGTGAATACTTTGTTAATCAAACTGGTCGAATCCTCATTAATGATACTGAAAAACCATATGTACGTTTAGCATATAATTCTAAAGATATTAATGTTCAAGCTCACTGGAACAGAAGAAATACAGCTTCTCCGCAAATTGTGCTGAATGCTGCCGCAAGTTCTGCTGAAAGAAGCGATGTGTATGTAATTGATGCGCAATGGAATACATCTTTATTAGACGATAAATTAAAACTCATTCTTGGAGCTTCGCATGAAATTCAAGATGTAAATACTACTATTATTGGGGCTACACCATTGTTAAATCCTGATAGTTTAGTGAATTCATTTAGCGGTGTGTATGCTCAATTCGATTATTCTCTTCTCTCTAATCTAAGAATTGTAGGTGCAGCTAGATTAGACCAATCAACATTCTTTGACACTCAGTTTTCACCTAAATTAGCTTTAGTGTATAATCCAATTACTAATCATACATTAAGATTTACGGTAAATAGATCATTTTTAAGACCTAGCTATCCAGATTTATACAGAAGATCAGCAGCAGGAGCTCCAGTTAATGTTGATTCTATCGACAAAGCAATTGCTGCTCAATATAATGTACAGCCACTTGGATTAGGAACATTAGCTCAATGGAATCTAGGAAATCCACAAACAAAAGTAGAAACTGCTTTATCGTATGAACTAGGATATAAAGGGATAATGTCTAAAGACTTATTCATAACAGTAGATATGTATATGAATAGAAGAACTAATTTTATTTCTGTTCCTTTAGGTGGTTTAGCCCCTGATGTTTATTCTCCTTTACGTTATAGTTCAGACTCAGCAAATAGTGCATTAAAGAGTGCTTTAGCTTCAAGAAATCCATTGTTTTATGATAGGTTATCAATAGATCCTTTAACTAAAAAGCCAGCTCTTATTATTACCCCAACAAATATTGGTGTCATAGATGAATATGGAGTAGAAATTGGAGTCAATTATTATCTTTCAAGCACATTATTCATGCAAGCAAATTATGCCTATTTAGGTTTTGATGTAAAAGAAAATAATCCATTATTCGCTAATAAAATTGTCCCAAATTCTGCACCTCATAAACTAAATATTGGACTTCAATATGAAAGCAATGGTTTTTCTGCTGGAGTACAAGTTCGTGGTGTCACAGGATTTACATGGGTAGCTGGATTATTCGAAGGATATGTACCTGAATATTGGCTAGTGAACTTGAATGCATCTTATGAAGTAAATAAAGAATTAACAGTTAGCGGAACTGTTTTTAATGCATTAGATAGAAGACATTATCAAATATTTGGTGGATCAATCTTGCAAAGAATGTCTAGCCTGAATATTACCTATAATTTCTAATCATTAAGATAAAATAAAAAAGCTCTGATACCAATCAGAGCTTTTTTTTGTCGGTGTGGCGGGATTCGAACCCACGACCCCTACTACCCCAAAGTAGTGCGCTACCGGGCTGCGCTACACACCGCCATGTATAAGGGTGGCAAATATAATATATTTATATTGTAAATATCGGTTACTCACATTAATGTGATAATAAAATACATCGTTCAACAGTACTCTGAGTTGGAGATGAAATTATAATGGAATATACCCCAGAACTAATATTACTGATTGGAATATTAAGTGATCTTGTTTGTCCAATCAAATCAATAGAATCTTCATGTAGATTTTCATTCCAAACTTTCTTTCCAGTTTGATCTAGTACTGTAATAGAATATGTTCCTAATTCTATAAGTGGAAATGTACATTCTAATGAATGTAAACCATCAATAAATGTTGGATTTGGAGATATTGTAGCAGTAAATAATGTAGATGAATATTGTAATAATCTATCTCCACCTTTTTTACATATCGCAATGCTTAAAGAACCATTGATAGAGCTATCAACTGATTGTGGCATTGTTTTCCAATAAATAGTATCCCATAGTAATGTTGTTGATTCAATCTCACTTAATTGAACAATACCACTTATCTCAGATAGTATAGAATCCTTTGGTGATATCCATTCATTTTGTAAGTCTAAAGAAATAATACGGTTATTTGAATTTAGAATCCATGTTTTTAATGTGCCTTTAGAGCATGATTTAGGATAAAACAAACGGCTATCAACTAAAAAGTTTAAAACCATATTTGCTTTAATTGAGTCTTTGGGTTCAATAGTATACTTTATTGGAAAAGTATATGACGATTCTTTTGGATCAATGAGATCTAAAGTGGGTAATGATACAGTAAATTGAGGTAAAGATGATGAACCTTTTAAAAAGCAAGTAACAGTATCATTGCAAGAACCCAATGTATTTAAAGATATACATAGAATAGAAGTAGAATCGCTTCCTTTTTTAATTGGTGAATATTGATATTCGTATACGATCGAATCACCTGGCATAAGAAGAGTAGGAGTGAATGGTGTTGTTTTAATCAGCTGGAATGGGGGATTTGGAACAGGAGCAGAAGCAATATAGGCATTGCTTGTTCCTTTGTTTTTTAAAGTAATTGATTGGATATTTGATTGACCTACTGGAATTGCTGGAAAAGTGAGAGTCGATTTGTCTAAGCTAAGACTAGTTTCGATACCTTCTCCAATCAATAAAAGAGTATCAGCATAATTACATTTTCCTACTGAAGAAATAATTAAAGCTGTATCTGCTCCTAATGAGGTACTAGTATAGATAACTTGAATCAAACCGCTTGAATTAGAATCAATGATTGTATTCTGTAATGTAAAAGAGAAAATACCTTTACTGGAATTAATTAATTGAATATCACTTTTTTGTAATTGAAAGCTTGATCGATTTAAAATAGCTGCTTCATTAAACAAACTAGATCCAATACATCCTTTACCTATCTTTAATTCTTTAATAATTGTACTTTTATTTCCATCTAAATATGCTAAAGCTATTTCATCCTTTTTGCCGTGAATAGGTATAATCCAAGGGTTTTTATTTTTTCCTAAATCATTATGAAATATATATAAAGTATCATATATATCACCTGTATTTAGAGGGTTTTCAAACGTAAAATATAGTCTTAATGAATCTTTTGGTTTTATGATTGTTCCATTACCTGGAATATTATTTAAACTAATTCCTGTATTATTCTTTTTTAAATACACTGAGTTTAGTTCAAGATCTGCCCCTCCAACATTGTAAATTGTTAGGGTATCAAATCTTTTATCTGTAGGACATATTAAAGCTGGTTGTATATCAACAGCACTATCTGACTTTATAATTGGCTGATCGCTTAAATACAGGATATTAGCTCCAGCTTGAGACATAACAAAAGAAGGTTCTTGTGAAAATACATTTTTTGTAGAAAACATGGAATTATTTTGAATTGCAACTATATAAAACAGTTTTTCAGGATAGTTTGTCATATCAGAAAAATCTATTCCTATGCTATCTCCTTTATAAGAGTAATTGTTCCTTGGTACATCTAGTATTCTCCAAAGTCCAGAATCTGGTTTTATATAAAATGTAATTTCATTACCACCTCCAGAGAAGGGGAGAAGCGTTATACCTTGTCGGATAACAAGATTCTTTTCTCCAGTGGATGGCCCTCTAAAATAAGGTTGATTGATAGAATTGGTTTTTTGATACATATAAAATGAAGTATCAGAATATGTTCCTGCATCAAATCTAAATCTACCTTCTCCACCTGCAGGAATACTTGTTCCTCCACTTATATCTGGTATAATATTATTAAGAAAATTCTTAGCACCTATGCCTATATGTCCACCACTTCCAGAGCCACCATTAGGATTATTTGCTTCTCCATCAGCACCTTTTGCATTTATACGCAAGTCTCGTATTTCATTTGCATATAAACGGATTGCGCCACCACCACCGCCACCTCTACCTGAACAAGTAATAGTCCCAAATCCTAGTTGAGGATTACCCGCAGCACCACCACTTCCTCCAGCAATAGGAACAACACATGCATTGCCATGTGCATTACCTCCATTTATTGCATTAGATGATGCACCTGGAGTTCTAAAACCGCCACCACCACCATATAATCGATCAGAAGGGGATGAGCCTCCACCATTTCCGCCATAAATATCATTATTCGTACCATTCCATCCAGTTCCTGAACTTCCGAATGGATGGCCTGTACCGCCTCCTCCACCTTCATGCGCTCTTATTTCACCACCAGCAACTCCTGTAATTGAAGAACCTCCATATTGATTATTTATGGAAGGTGAAGTACCTATTCCAGGTTTTGTATAATAATCATTTATAAACGGTAATTTGGCACCATTTCTTCCGCCTGGAGCTCCTCCAGTAAATCCATTGCCACCATTACTATTTGTGCCTACAACATCACAGAATGCTCCTGCACCACCACCTCCACCAGGACCTCCATTTTGATTTGATGCATTTACAGAAATAATTGAATTTCTTCCATTTATAGAAGTTTTGGAAATAAGAATAAATGGTAAATAACCTTGATTTCCTGGTAGATATGGATCACAATCTGATGTGTCAACTGTAATAATTGAATTAGCGGGTAAAGCCATATTTGTTACAATCATAGCTCCTTTTCTAGATCTTCTTCCCCAACCACCAGCACCTAAAACCCTATTTGTTATATCACTACCTCTATCATTAAAACCAAATGGTTGAACGATATATAAAGTATCGACAGAAGAGGGTACACCATTAACGATAACCTGAATTGGAATATGAAATTCATTTGGATTTTGATTCCACAAATCTGTGGGTGGATTTGGACCACCCAATTCTACTGGAGGAACAAATACATGAGTCGAAATTAGTCGTCCATCCCAACTTATTATACAAGGACTAAAAATTACTTTTGATGTATCTGCATCTCTTAATGCACGAACTATAACGCTACTATTTGGATTATTTAAGGAGAAACCTGGTGTCCCAAATGCACCAATTGAATCACTAGGAGCCATAATTTCTAGATATATATTCATACCAGGGGAACAAATATCAGGTATTATAGTAGCAATCTTTGGTTGTGCTTGTATCGTTTGCAAGCAGAAACATATACTTGTAATGATATATACTGGAAAAGATACTATAGTAAATGCGTGAAATCTATGTAAGAATGTATTCATAACAATATAGAAATGATAATGAATGAATAAAGGATAAGGCAGTTTATGAAGGAATAGATTTCCAAAAGCAACTTATTTATTTGTTTGGATACCTAATTGTTCCATTCGATAACGAAGTTTAGCTCTGGATACACCTAATATTTTAGCTGCTTTTATTTGATTACCACCACTGATGATAAGTGTTTGTTGTATTAAATCTTTAATTACATTATTCATCATTACACCCTGAGAATGAAGTTGTAAGATATGTTCTCCCTCGGTTAACTCAAGTGGTTTTTGAATTTGAGAAATGTGCTGTTTTAAAAAAGACAAAGAATCTTTTGTAATAATCTGTTCAGATTCTAACAATAATACTCTTTCTATCACATTGCGTAATTCTCTGATATTACCTTTCCAATAGTAATTTTGCATAATATCTGAAGCTTCATTTGTAAACCCAGAGATATTCTTACCAAACTTTTTATTGAATTCATTGATAAAGACACTAGCTAGAGGAAGAATATCTTCTTTTCGTTCTCGTAGTGGAGGTAATTCGATAAGTGCAACATTTAATCTATAAAATAAATCTTCTCTAAATTTACCTTCTTCAACCAATTGTTCTAAATCACGATTTGTAGCAGCAATAATACGAACATCAACTTCAATTTCTTTTGTACCACCTAGACGATAGAACGACTTTTCTTGAAGAACTCTCAAGAGTTTAACTTGCATTTCTAAACTAAGTTCACCAACTTCATCAAGCATGATAGTGCCTTTATCTGCTTGTTCAAATCTTCCAGGTTTAATTTTTTCGGTAGCACCCGTAAATGCACCTTTTTCATAACCAAAAAATTCATTTTCTGCTAAATCTTTTGGAATTGCACCGCAGTTAATAGTAATAAAAGGATGTCTGCTTCTTCCAGAACTTTTATGAATAAAACGAGCCATTAATTCTTTACCAGTGCCTGATTCGCCTAAAATTAATGCAGTAGTATCTTCAGCTTTTGCAACAATATGGGCTATTTGTATAGCTTTAATTATACCCTGAGAATTCCCAAGAATCTCTGTTGAAGTCTCATTGTTTAAAACTTCTTCTAATTGTTTTACTTTTTTTCTTAATGCTTGATTTACTAATGTTCTTTCAACTATTACTTCTAACTGTTCAATATCAAATGGTTTTATGATAAAATCTTCAGCACCTATTTTCATTGCTCTAACAGCTAATTTGATGTCAGAAAACCCTGTCATCATAATGACTGGCATAGAAAATCCACGACGACGTATTTCTTCTAATAACTCGATACCGTTTAAATGTCCTAAAAAAATATCAAGCAAAAGTAAATCAGGTTGTAATTCTTCTAAGGCTTTAATACCAAGTTCTGGATCTGTAAAAGTTGATACTAGATCATACTTGCTTTCTAAAGCTTTCTGAATGGTAGAACATACCATTTGATCATCTTCAATTACAACGATTTTAGATGCGCCTTGTGACATATAGTGCTTACAATAAGTAATGATATAGTTTTGGCAAAAGGGGGATTGATTGAAATCAAGCAATAAAAAATGAAATAGCTGCAACTATTTCAGCTCTAAAATACAAAAGATTGTTTATTATTCTTCAATTAATTGGCGAAAAGTAGCCAAAAAAAAAGCTCATTAGAAAAATGAGCTTTACAAAACATATATATGCCTGATTATTACCTTTGTAAAAGTAAAGCACCATTTAATATTTTATTGTCATCTGTAATAATTCTATATGCATAAAATCCATTGGGAGTTCCATGAAGAGATAATGTAGAACGTAAGTCTATAGCGCTACCACATGCAGAATATAAAAAAGCACTTTTTATAGAAGCATTTCCAGTATAGAATAATTGGTCTAATACATTATTATATACAATATTGATTGATTCAGAATTAATTTCCTTTATCGAAGAGGCATTTCCAACGATAAAAGTAAATGTAGCTGAAACTCTATCAGAAGGATCATCATCATTAAAAAAATCAAATGATAAAGTGCTCTTTCCAGCTATACCTTCAGAAATTATAGCGGTGGGGTCTATATATGCTTTAAAAGCATTGGTATCTTTTCCAGCTGCAATAGTAATAGGTTTACCTGTGGATATTTTGCGAGGATCTGTAACTCCATAGGAATAACATTGTTCCCAGCAAAAATATGCTCTGTGCTTATCGAAACAACCGGTTGTATCCATTGTTACCCAAACTTTAACAGGTTGTGTACTGGTATTTTTTACCTTGCAATGAATATCAGCAATATCTTCAATGGAAGAGAAAAGAACAGGTTCGGTTGGATATTCAAAAAGTTCAATACTTTGTCCAAAAGTTTCACTAACTGTGAAACTTAAAATCAAAGTTGAAATGAATAATGTAATTAGAAAATATTTGGAATAAGATTTCATAAATTTGCAAAGTATAAGTGTAAAATTATCTTGTAATCACGCAGAATCTACATAATACATAACATTAGTACAAGATTTTTTTTAATTTAGGCAGAACAATACTGTAAAAGTAATAAAAAAGATCATATTTATAAATTTATTATACAGTAGATTGCCTAGTATATATTTGTAATTATTGGAAATCACCATGAAATCCTTCTTATTATTCATTTCATTATTGATGATGTGTTCTTTATCATCAATTCAAGCTCAAGAATCTGATTCTACAAAAGCAGTGATTCCTTCTGCCTCGATAAAAAATATCAAAGGAGAAAAAATTAATGCTAGCTCAATCACAAATAATGGAAAACCCATCCTGTTAAACTTTTGGGCTACATGGTGCAAACCTTGTATTCAAGAATTAACAAATATTAGTAATGTTTATGATGAGTGGAGAGAAGCTACAGGCGTAAAAGTTGTAGCTGTTTCTGTTGATGATGTACGTAATTCTGCAAAAGTAGCGCCATTTATTAATGGTAAACGTTGGGAATATGAAGTGTATCTTGATGAAAATGGTGACTTAAAAAGAGCCATGAATGTTAATAATGTTCCGCATGCATTCCTTATAGATGGAAATGGCAAAGTAGTATGGCAGCATAATTCTTATGCACCTGGCGATGAAGAAAAATTATATGAAGTTATTAAACAAGTTGTTGCAGGACAACCAGTTAAAGAACACTAATTGATTAGTTTGTATAAAAAGCTTTCATATGCAGCATGAAAGCTTTTTATTATTGCTTTCTAAAAGCTATTGTTTTTACTTTCCCAATATGATTATGAAAAGACTTTTTACTTCCTTTTTATCACTTTTCTGTATAACTACCCTACAAGTTTGTCTATATGCTCAGAATTCTGACAATAGTACATTGGGTGGTAATTTTCAAGTTGATGTTCAGTCTTATACCAAAGATTCACTTATTGGGGCCCAATTTGTTCCTGAAAAATTACGTTCAAATTCTTTTATGAATATTAATTTTACAAGGGGAAATTTTAGTGCAGGCATAAGATATGAAGCATATATGAAAGAAATATTAGGATTTTCGCCTAATTGGGGAGGAAAAGAAGGCAATAATGGAATTGGTTACAGATATGCTCGTTATACAAATGATGATTATGATATAACGATTGGCAATTTCTATGAACAATTTGGTAATGGAATGATTTTAAGAACCTATGAAGAAAGAGGTTTAGGTTTAGATAATGCATTAGATGGTATTCGTGCCAAAGTATCAATGGTAAAAGGTTTGCAATTAACAGGGGTGTTTGGAAAGCAAAGATCATTCTTTTCTTTAGGTCCAGGTATTGTTAGAGGTATAGATGGTGAATTAAATGTCGATGATTTTTTGAAAAACTTTAGTGATAATGTATCAATTATGCCAAGTGGATGGCAATTGCGTTTTGGTGGTGGAGTAGTAAGTAAATATGAACAAGATTTAGATCCAACATATAATTTACCTGAGAATGTATTTTCTTATAGTTCAAGAATGACATTGCTTGCTGGTGGATTGGCGCTTACTACAGAATATGCTCATAAAATAAATGATCCTAAAGGGACAAATAATAATACATTTAATGAAGGTAAAGCTTTATATATTAATGGTTCTTACTCCGAGCCAGGTTTAGGTGTTTCAATTTCTCTAAAATCTATAGACAACATGGATTTTCGTTCAAGTAGAAGATCTCAGTTAACCGATTTAGTACTTAATTATTTACCAGCTGTTACCAAACAATATACAAGTAGGCTTTTAACACTCTATCCATATGCAACTCAACCAAATGGAGAAATAGGTATTCAAGCTGATGTTTTATATTCTTTTCCTAAAGGTAGTTTTTTGGGTGGAAAATATGGAACTACTATCAATCTTAATTATTCTAGAGTCCATGCAATTGATACAACCAAAAATGTATATGATACAAATACAGTAAATGGCAAATTATTATCAGAAGGAAATTTGTATTCAACTAAATTTCTCTCTTTTGGTAAACAATTGTTTTTCGAGGATTTTAATATAGAAATTCAAAAAAAATGGAGCAAAGAATTAAAAACTAATTTTGGTTTTATGCGCCAATACTATCTTAAAGAATTGATTGAGGTTGCTCCTGGAACAGGTGCAATTCTTTCTAATGTTTTTACAAGTGAATTTATTTATTCTTTCAATGCTACAAATACAATCAGATTTGAATTGCAACATATGTCTGCAGATCATAGATTTATTGATAGCTCAGGAGTAGATCAACCCCGAGAATTAGATTCATTAGGGAAAACAATTCATCCAAAGTTAGATAATAATAATGGTAATTGGATTTATGCATTAGCTGAATATACAATTGCTCCAGCATGGTTTATTTCTGTTTTTAATGAATATAATTATGGTAATGAAGATCCAGATAGAAGATTAAATTATCTGAGTGGTAATATTATCTATGTAAAGGATGCATTAAGGATAAGTATGGGCTATGGAAGAGTAAGAGGAGGAATTTTATGTGTGGGTGGTGTTTGCCGTCCGGTTCCTGCTTCTAATGGTTTTTCTCTTTCTATTTCTTCAACTTTTTAATTGTTATTTTATGAAACATATTGTGAATCTTACAGTTTTCTTTGTATCCATCTTAATAATAACTGGATGTGATGAAATTGATCCTTTAAAAACGCCATATAAGACATCAGGAACAGTAATCGAAGTTACAGGCACTCAAAAAGTTCTGATTGAAGATTTTACAGGATTCAAATGCGGAAATTGTCCTGCAGCTGCAGATAAAGCAAAGGCATTAAGTCAATCATATCCTGATAAAGTAATTTTACTTGCCATACACAGTGGTGAAACTTTTGCAAGGCCAAGCGGTTCAAAATATAAAGTAGATTTTAGGACGCCCCCTGGTGATGAATTATTTAATACATTTTTAGGTGCTACAGGTGGCCAACCAAATGGTATGGTGAATCGAGCAACATTAGGAAGCTCAAAAATTATTGCCCCAGATGGTTGGGCCAATGAAGTTGCCAATCAACTTTCCAAAAAAGCACCTGCTTCTATGGACATAGTTCCAACATATAATACATCAACACAGGAATTATCTGTTAATGTTGCTACTACATGGATTGAAGAAGGTAATGCTGATCAGTATTTATCAGTGTACTTAAGCGAAGACTCCATAGTATATTGGCAAAAAGATTATCGTAAGACTCCAGAAGATGATAGTGCTTATGTACACATGCACATGTTAAGAGCAGCAATTGGTAATTTTGGTACTTGGGGAGAATCTTTAGGAATGCAAAATCCAGGCTCTAAAGTTAGTAAAACTTATACAATTAGTTTTCAAGGTAAGCCTTGGAAGCCAGAGCATTGTCATGTAGTTGCAATACTCCATAATAAGACAGAAGGTTCTATAGTATTGGTTGATGAAAAGAAAGTTAAAATGTAATAAAGTAAAAATATTTTTATACTCTAAATTGGACAAATACAATGAGTTCACACACATCATCTATTGGCAAAGGAATTGGTAAATTTCTAGGCGCTATTGTTATTAGTGCTATTTGCTTAATATTAGACACAATGATAGTCTCTAAAATATCACATGGTGCAAATCCATTTGGCTCGCATTTATGGATGACAGGTTCTATAGCATCATTTATGGGAATGGTGATTGGTATCACAGCTACATATGCACCAAATCCATTAGATCATCCTAATGAAGCTTCTTCTCAATTTACTAATATGTTTGAATGGGTTGGATTAATTATGTTTTTTGGTGGAACAGGAATATTCCTATTAGCGCAAGCAAAACAATTTAATTTCTAATCAAAGTATCAGGTTGGAATGACAAACAGTTATACTATAGATAGAGAAAATGTGATATCTGGAAATACTACATTTGAATCTATCGTGCAAAAAAATATCGGTAATATCAATGCTAACAGTTCAATGAATGCCTTTTTACTGTTAAATGATAATGCCATTCAATCATCAAAAGAAACGGATAAAAGAGCATGTTCACTATCATCTATTGATGGTATGAATATCGCTATTAAAGATAATATATCTACAAAAGGTATAAGAACTACATGTGCATCTAAAATGCTACAAGATTTTATACCTGTATATGATGCTACAGTTATATCAAGATTAAAGCAAAAAGGGGCAATCATTCTTGGTAAAGCCAATATGGATGAATTTGCCATGGGATCAAGTGGTGAGACTTCATATTTTGGTGCAACAGATCATCCTTTATTTGCTGGTTATGTTCCTGGAGGATCATCATCTGGATCTGCAGCTGCTGTAGCTGCAGGGTTTTGTCATGCTGCACTTGGATCGGATACAGGCGGTTCTGTTAGACAGCCCGCTGCATTTTGTGGTGTCTATGGTTTTAAACCAAGTTATGGTAGAATTTCCAGATATGGATTAATAGCATTTGCATCATCATTAGATCAAATAGGAATATTTGCTAGAGATATTGATACAGTATCTTTAGTTTTTGATTCCATTAGCGGCGAAGATGAATATGATTCAACATGTTCTCGATTAACTCCATCACAATCCTTTTCAATCTTAGATAATTCTATAGACTATCATTCACTTACGATAGCAGTTTTGCCAGAACATGAATTATTGGGTCTTTCTGAAGATGTAAGAAAAGTTTATAATGCTACGATTCAATCTCTAAAAAAGATAGGATGTACATTTAAGGAATTATCAATACCAGCTAGCTCTGCTTGGATACCCACTTATTATATTTTAGCCACTGCTGAAGCATCATCTAACTTGGCAAGATATGATGCAGTACGATATGGTACGAGAGTAAATAAGGATTTTACTGCAGACATGACTACAGCTTCTAGATCAGATGGTTTTGGTAAAGAGGTGCAAAGAAGAATCATGCTTGGAACATATGTGCTATCATCAGGATATTATGATGCTTATTATAAAAAAGCACAAAAAGCAAGACGCGTCATCGTAAATGGATATAAATCAATTTTTGAACAAGCTGATATCATGTTATTGCCTACTACTCCTACTGCACCTTTCAAAAGAGGAGAAAAATCATCTAATCCCTTAGAAATGTATTTATCAGATTATTTTACTGTTTCAGCTAATATAGCTGGAATTCCTGCTATTAGTTTTCCAGCTGGATATAATGAACAAGGCTTACCAATTGGATTACAATTACAAGCAAGATTTAATCAAGACGAAAAGTTATTGCAACTAACAAAGCAAATAGCTTCTCTAATTATATAATTATTTCTCTTCAATTTGCAGGTAGATAAACAATGTTTTCATTGTTTCGTACTTTATATATAGTATTGAACTTGTTTTTTTCAAGTTTCGTATCATATTCATCTTTAGTACAATGTGACGAATCAACCTTTCAATTCAATTTTTCATTACCAAATGGAAGACTTACCAAGGTTTCTACATTCCTCTATAAATCTACTCATTTTTGCACATTAGCTGATATTAGTAACTCCGTATTTCCAGGTAGTATATATAATCCAATCAAATCAATTATAAAACTGAAAAATGGTGAATTAACGTGCAAATCGGGCAATACATTTGTTGAGTTAAAATCTCATGGACAATCATATATAGCCGCAATGCAAATTCCTGCAATTTACAAGCAGGATATTCTTGCAGTACCTTTACAATCCTTTCTAAAAGCAATTTCGACTCTGGGTATTATTTCTTCTTCCCAAGTAGATGAGAATACCTATTCTTTATCCTCATTAGAAAACCCAGTATTAGCTGGAACCTTTGCTGCTGAAACTGTCAATGAATATCAAGATTTATCTGATCAAGATGAATCTTTATATACGAAAGATATAAAGCAAGATAATAGCAAAAGCAGTGATACATATAAAGAGCCTTATACAGAACATAGTAAATCAGTAGCAACAATTCCAGGACATTATATAATACCAGAGAATTTACATTTCTCCGAAAATGATGAAGTAAATAATTCACATGATGTACCTGAAGAAAGAAAAGAAGAACTGAAAAGCATTGAACAATTATCAATAGAAGCAGAAATTTCTGGTAAAGGCCCAATTGCTATAACAAATGCAAGTATATCAACTAAGGATTCCAATATTCTTGTCCTTTTTAACTCTGCTATGTCGATTTCTTCTTTTCAAAAACCTGAGTATTCAGGTAGAGAAATTATTGTGCGATTTCCTAATGCAATTAATGGAATAAGGGATTTAAGTTCATTAATAGATGGTGATCCAATTGTTTCCTTCAAAACAGAGCAGATAAAAACGTATTTATTATATAAAATTCGTCTAAAACATGAAATCAAATCTGTTTCAATAAAAAAATTACGATCAAATCAGATATCATTGTTAATTGATTTTATTCCAACTATTTCAATACCAAAACCCTCAATTACAGAAAAGAAAAAGTGGGAATTAGATGTTATTGTTTTAGATCCTGGACATGGAGGGGAAGATGCCGGTGCATTAAGTATCAATGGATATAAAGAAAAAGATATAGCATTAGCTATTGCAAAGAAAGTTAAGGATCAGCTTAAAGAAGTAATGCCTTCTACAAGAGTAATTATGACAAGAACCGATGATACGTTTATAGAATTATACCGTCGTGGACATATTGCAAATCAATATAAAGGTAAATTATTCATTAGTATTCATTGTAATTCAATGCCAACTAAACCACATCCTGCAAATGGTTGTGAATCATATATTCTAAGACCTGGAAGAAATTCTGAAGCCGTCCGTGTTGCAGAAAAGGAAAATGGTTCTATAAAGCTAGAAAAAGAACAATCAAGCTATGAAAATTTAAATGAAGAAAAACTTATTGTAGCAACTATGGCACAAGCTGCATTTGTTAGGTTTAGTGAGCGTTTTGCTGCTGTATTACAAAAGAATGTTGCAAAGAACACAAAAATGTATAATCGCGGGGTAAATCAAGCTGGCTTCTTGGTGTTAGTAGGTGCTTCAATGCCTAATGTCTTATTTGAAACAGGCTTCTTGTCAAATTCTACGGATGAAAAAATTCTTATCTCAGATGCAGGGCAAAACAATATTGCAGAGGGAATTGTTAAAGCGATTATTACATATTCTGATGATATTATTGGAAATACACATTAATGTGTAAAACCTTCGATGATTGATTGTATCAAACTAAGAAGTTGATTTTTATCTAATATTAATTCAGCTCCAGCACTTTTAGCTTTGTGTATGCTTGGATGATCATGTTTTTCTGAGGTATATGCTAACAATATTGTGTGATGAGATTCTATTGATTCTTTCCATTTCATAATAATCTCATAAGGATTATTATTCCATATATGAAGATTGACAATGATAATAGAATACTCTTGTTTGCTATTAAAATAATCTATGTTAAATTCTGTAGGGAAATCTAAAGAGTAATTACTTAGTAAAGAACGGAACTCAAATTGCTCCATTATATCATCAGTAAATATAAAAAAAGAAGGGGACTGATTCATTTATGCATTTTGAATAGTTAAATCTGTTAAAACACGCTCTATATGTTCATATTCCCAATCCATTTCTTCTCTTTTATAACAATATTGTAGATTTCTTAGCATACGAATAATCATATCTTCATGAGAAACAGCATTAATCATTTTTTCTTGATATGGAATATGTGATTTCGCTAAGAAATTATAACAATCCTCTTTTGTTATAGATATACCATAATTATACACATCTATAAAAGTTGGTAATTCAGGACTTTTTACCAAAAAATGTAATGGCATTCCTATACCTTGTAGTATAATTCCGCATTTTTTAGCTACTAGCATATATAAGACAGAAAGGGCAAGAGGTATACCAATTTTATGTTCTATGACACTATGGAGATAGCAATGTTCAGGCAGATAATAATGAGAAGTTGGTGGACGATAATTATACTGAGTAAAAAATACAGAATTAAGTGAATTAATTCTACTTTGTTCATTTGTTGCACATGTTATGATAATATCATTCCTAACAGAATCTGCAAGTGCATTCAAATGTGCATCAATTATCCATGCATTAGTTTCTGGGAAACCAAAATGCGATAATAAATCAAATGCAGTAAATAAATCTATATTCGTATTTTTTGCTCTATTCCTTTCAATATAATTGGTTAGATCTTCTAAAGCATTAACTCTTAAAGAACTTAATACTGTATGTAATGTTTTATAAGCAATCGGATTATCTTGATTGTGTAGTTCATTTCTAATGATTGGTGCAATTGAGCCTCCAAATGAAACAAGATGCTCAATTATATGAGAAGAAACTGTTTCATCGGGGTCATCAATTAATAATAATGCTGGACTAATCTTTTTTCTTAGTTCTAATTCATGATTTTGAGTATGTGATATCATCATGTTGATTTCTGATTATTTGTAAATGAAGCTTTTAATACACTAAATGCTTCTTGAGGAGAATTTACATATCGAAATAATGATAAATGCTCTACAGAAATCATACCCATTTCAGCTAAGTACTCAAAATTTACTGTCTTTTTCCAAAAATCTTCGCCATAAATCAGAATTGGGATGCTTGTATTTATCTTTTTTGTTGAAATAAGTGTTAATATTTCAAATAATTCATCTAATGTTCCAAATCCTCCAGGAAATACAATCAGAGCTTTAGCCATATAAACAAACCATAATTTTCTCATAAAGAAATAATGAAATTTGATTTGTAAATCTGGTGTGATATATGGATTTGGATTTTGTTCGAAAGGTAAGCTAATATTTAATCCAATAGATTGACCTTCAGATTCGAAGGCACCTCTATTAGCTGCTTCCATTATTCCAGGTCCGCCTCCAGTACAAATTGTAAATGTATCTTTATGTCCTAAATCTAAAGACCACTTAGTTAGTAAAGAAGATAATTCTTTGGCTTCCTCATAATAATGAATGAGTTCCTTTTGATGAAGTAAAATCTTCAGTTTTAATTCTAATTGTGTCTTTTCAAGTATATCATCAGTTTCAGAAATAGTTTGTATTAAAAGATTATATTCTTTGGAATACTCAGCTTCTGATTTAATTCTTGAGCCACCAAAAAAGATGATAGTAGACTCAATATTATGTTTTTTAAAAATATGCTCAGGATGAAAAAACTCTGATAATATTCTTATACCTCTAGCTTCATCAGAATTTAAAAATTCAGGATTCATAAATGAAGAGCCATCATCAAATATTGTATCGGCTATTTTCATGATTCATCTGAAAAAGGTAAAAGAATAATTGTTCCACTGTACATTTGTTCCATTATTTCAAAATATATTGTATCATTCTGATACGCATATTCAGAACGAATATACGCTAAAGCAATATTTCCATATCTATCTGAGAAACATGAACTTGTAATAATTCCTATTTCTTTATCATCATGTTTTATTATTGAATTCTCGATTATAGGATATTCTGACTTAATGCCAATTAACCTTTTTTGTACTTTATTATAACTATCTAATCGAGCAATAACTTCTTGTCCTATATAACAACCTTTTTTAAAATTTATAAGATGCAATAATCCTGCTTCTAGAGGATTATACATAAGAGAATACTCTTTACTATATGTTCCCATACCTGCTTCTAATCGCATGATCCGATATTGATTGTCTTCTAATAATGGAATGTCGTATTGTGTTTCAAAAAAAGAACTTAATGATATGTCTGATGAACTATATAACATAGTATAACAAAGTTCTGAAAGTGCAGGTACCCTTATGATATATACTTTATAAGATTCAATTGTACTGATTGAACAATGATGCAATGGAAGATGTACTAGTGAATTACCAGAAAATGAAGAAATATATTGTAAACTTTGAGGACCATGGATTTGTATCATATTATAATCATTTGTTGCAATATGAAGTGTTACATCATCGATGATAATAAACTTCTTAATCCACTGAAGTACTGTTTCTTCAGCACCATATGATGTAAGTATCATAATGAATTCAGGAGTTGTAACAATCGATACTATGTCAATTATTCTTCCTTTTTCATTTGTTAAAACAGTTTGAGTACCCTCTAAAACTTGTAAGGTATTACAATTATTAGTTGATATTCTATGCAGTAAGTCTAATGTGTCATTTCCTTTAGCAATGATGATTCCATATACATGAGCTTTAGACCAAACAGCTTGATGTTGGAAAGAAAATCTTTCTGTCATATTCTATACAAGTATTATGTTAATTCTAAAAAGCCTAATTTGTTAGGTAATTATTGTGATATGTAT
>Ga0192647_100543_pt1 | contig 26534 bp, 4 predicted proteins | sample LauGreFa1BDMLBSN_2_FD_133046 | JGI IMG/M metagenome (GOLD analysis project Ga0192647, IMG submission 133046) | Freshwater lake microbial communities from Lake Michigan, USA - Fa13.BD.MLB.SN - reassembly | ecosystem: Environmental > Aquatic > Freshwater > Lake | place: Lake Michigan, USA... | reverse complement strand
CGGTCGCCATCGCCTGCAATAGGGGGCGTGCCTTACTTTTTTGGCCTTGTTTGGGGTCATGACAACGGGTGTTGCCGGTTCAAAACGGGCTTGCTGTGCCCCATTGTGCCCCATTCTCATGGCGGGGGGGTATCGGGAAAGCGGTCGCCATCGCCTGCAACAGGGGGCGTGCCTTACTTTTTTGGCCTTGTTTGGGGTCATGACAACGGGTGTTGCCGGTTCACAAAGGGCCCGCTGTGCCCCATTGTGCCCCATTCTCATGGCGGGGGGTATCGGGAAAGCGGTCGCCATCGCCTGCAACAGGGGGCGTGCCTTACTTTTTTGGCCTTTTTTGGCCTTTTTTGGCCTTGTTTGGCCTTGTTTGGCCTTGTGTGGGGGTCATGACAACGGGTTTGCCGGTTCACAAAGGGCCCGCACCGGGTTGATAACGTGTGGATTGCCGGCCACGGGAGGATAGCCACACGTCGGCCCTAGCACAGGGGTATTGCGTCGGGTGCCTCAGACCCTTGCCCTTGCTCAAGGGTGACCGCTTCATTTCCCTGCCGTTATGCCGACTTGGGTGGAAGAGGACCCCTTTTCACCGACAACGAAGATGGGTCGCATCGCTGATCGCCCCCCTATCTGTACCCTTATTAAAAGAAGGGCTGTCCAGGTGCTGCAAGGGTGGGGTCAGAGACGAAGGCTGTCGTGACGACTCATGGAATGGCTGACGGCTGGGCATGGGGGCCTTTGTCATGGCAAAGGGTTCCATGAATTTTTTGTTTGTCCCGATACGATAATGAAGCAGTCGGTACATCAGTCGTGGCATCAATGGAGGGGATCATGACAAAAGGGCTCGGACGAATGCTATGGATACTCATGATAGGGGTGCTAACAGGGTGTGGCAGTGTGTCTCGCTCGACTGTTCCCTCTCAATGGGTCTTTTCGCACCAATCCCCAGATGGGATTCAGTGGCAAGGGCAACTCACCACGCATACCTTAACGGTGTCGCTGGTCTCGTCTCAAGCCATGGTCTTCACGTGGGTGAGGACCCCCCTATCGGCCACCATTCGGTGCCAAACCCCATCCGGTCAAACGGTGACCCGCGTGTGCGGGGTGTTGCAGTCACTCAATAGCCTATCGTTATACCCCCATCAACCCGTAACGGTGGATGTTTCATTTGACATCTTGCCCGGGAACCCTGTATCTGTAACCTTTGATTATCAAGTCAATCAAGCACCCCCAACCGCTGTGACCATTCCCATTCCATTTCCCTGAGGGATGATAGGGTTCAAGGGTAACGCCAGGGGGTGGTGCCTCACCTTAAAGGAGTAACCCATGAGTATCATCGTCAAAGCGGCTCACATCAATATTACCGGTGCCCTCAGGGAGTATGCCGAAAAAAAAGCGGCCAAAGTACTTGATTTTTTTGATGGGGTGCAAGAAATTGTCATCGAATTGGATATCGTCGATTCGTCCCATGAGAATGACCGGCAAGCGGTGTCGGCCACAGCCAAAGGACCCCATGTCACTTTTCGGGCGGAATGTGCCTCGTTTGACATGTATGCCAGTGTCGACCAGGTGATGGACAAACTCATTGTGCAGGTTAAAAAATACCGTGATAAACAACGGGATCACCATCCCCCCTCACCCAAGATCAAACGTACCCGCACCACCCTGACCCGTGCCGACCATGCCGATGAATTGGACCGTCATTATGCACCCAAACCCATGGAGGTCGAGGATGCGGTGGATGAATGGGCGTTGCGTGGGACGCCCTTTTTGATGTTTCGAAATGCCAAAACCGGTGAAATCAATGTGGTGTATGGTTTAGGGCAACAACAAGTTGGGCATATAGAGCCTTGATGGGGGTGGTTCACCAAGGGGAGAATCAATCGCCAGGCCGTTGCCAAGGGGAAGGGGCTCGCTAGAAACAGGGTACCGTGCCACACAAGACACCACAAAAGGGGAAGGTTGTACGCCGATGGCCAGTCTTCATGACGGGGATGGTGGGGGTGTTGTCTTGTTTGGCTTTGGCAGTCTCGATTGTCGGGGCCGTGGTCATTCCGTTTTCGGGTCAATTCACCAATAACGTCACGGGCGAAGTGGTCACCGGCAAACGCCTGGTGATGGTGCAAATTGTATCGGGTAATGTGTCCAGTGGTATGGTGCCGTTGTGGACTGAATATTTTGACCATACATTTGTCAGTGGGAATTTGGTGACCGAATTGGGAAAAGTCACCCCCTTAGATGAACGTATTTTTTTGGGCCGCGATCTTCGCTTTTCGTTTCAGGTTGAAGGGATCCCCGGGGTGGTCATGATTCCCATTCTACCCCAACCCATTGGGGTGGTGGCATTGATGAGTTCACAAGCCCAACAAGTGTCGGCATCGGCCATTGTGGGGGTGATCCCTTCCCCTTTGTTGAGTGGGGCCTATCCCGGTATTACGGCGGTGGGCACACTCAATGCCTTAACCGTGGGGGAGCGTGCCCTGGTGGTACAAGGCCTGACCAATCGGGTGGGAATCGGGGTCAATGACCCCGGGGCCTCGCTCGAAGTCAGTGGATCGATTAAGCTACGATCGGGTGGGATCACGTTTCCGGATGGCACCGTGTTATCCAGTGCCCCGTTGGATACCATGATTGCCAAACAAGTGAGCAGCAACGATACCGTACTGATTGATGCGGATACACTGGGACGGGGGTTTGGGGACATTCGATTCAGAACGCGGGGGGTGGACCGGGTCACCATTACCAATGCCGGACGAATGGGGATTGGCCTGACCAATCCCACCCAAATGCTAGAAGTGGCCGGGGGGATTAAAATCGGTCCAACCGTGATGGCGGCACCCGGGACCATTCGCTACATGAATGGGGCCTTTGAAGGGTTTGATGGGACCCAATGGAAAGCCTTGGATGTTCAGGCTAATTCCGATGGGATTTGGGAGACGGACCCCACCGTCGGTGTGGTGCGATTAAAAACACCCAGTTTGAAAGTGGGAATCGGGATTTTGATACCCCAATACCCCTTGGATGTGAGTGGGACCGTCAAAGCCACTCAGTTTGAAGGGGTCTTCAAAGGCGATGGGTCAGGGCTGACGGGTATTGGGATGACCCAGTTAGCCGGGGTTTTACCCATTTCATCCGGTGGCACGGGGACGTCTCAATTTTCATCGCCAGGGGTGGTGGTTTATCAGCCGTCCAGCGATGCCTTCACCACCCTTGCGTTGGGAAAAGGCCAAGTGTTGATGGGAGATGGCACCGGGGGCGTGGTGGCCCGTAGCATGACGGCCGGACCGGGCATGCAAGTGGTACTAACCCCAACGGGCTATTGGATCGATCATGCCCCCTCCCCGGTGGTGCCCCAGACGTCATGGGGGCCAGGGGTGATGGTCACGGGGTTTGATTTGGATACCTATGGCCATGTTACCCGCTTGGTGACCGCCAATTTGGACGATCGGTATTACACCCAAGCCTCGGCCAATGCCCGTTTTTTGAATCGTGAGGGCGGGGTGATCAATGGCAGTTTGTATATGGCCTCAGGGTCGTCCATTGACGGGGCGGATGTATTACAATTGGCCCCTTCACCCGATACCAAGGTGGGGATTGGGATGGCCAATCCCCAGCAAAAACTAGATATCGCAGGGGGGATCCGAATCGGAAACACCACCGTGGCAGAGCCCGGTAGTATCCGATTTACCGGCACCCAATTTGAAGGGTATGCGGGTGGCAGTTGGCGGGTGTTGGATCAAGTGGTGAATAGTGACAGCGGGTGGAGTTTATCGGGGACCACCATTTTATCGTCTGGCATTCAACGGGTCGGGATTGCCACGGTCAATCCGGTGGCCACCTTGGCCGTATCCGGTTCGATGCTGGTAAGCGAGGGGGTATGGGTGGGTCAAACCCTCACGGTGAACGAGCGCATCCAGTTGGGCGAGTATGTGATCGCCCCGGGGGTATTATCTGGCAGTTGGTCGGTTCCCAACGGTGCCGTGTCGGCCAACCGGTGGCGGGTGGGGGATGTCAGGGGGATCAACAGCGATGACATGGTGATCGTGGGGGGAACCTTGCAGGTAACCGACGGGTTGCGGGTGGGGGCACTGGGCATCTCGGCCAACGGGACCGTCACGGGGCCATGGTCGTTTGCTACCGTCACCACCAATACGGTAAAAGGGGTGGGGGGATTAACCATTATTCCCAACGGGACACTCCGAATGGGGGACATCATGACAGTGGAGGGGAATACCCTTACGGCCTTGTCCCCCACGTTTAAATGGGTGGTGTCGGCCAATCAACTGGTGAGTATGACATCAACCCTGAACGTGGGGGGGCTGGTGGTAGGGTCGGTGGTCACCGTTGATACCCGCATCGGGGGGATGGGAATCAATGCCACACCCCTAGAAGGGACGTCGTTGGTGGTCAATGGGGATGTGGTGATTGGAAAATACCAAACCTTACCGGTGGGCGGCGGGGCGGACACCTCCGATTTATATGTTGAAGGCAATGTCATGGTGGGGGGCTCATTGATTAACCAGGGCACCATCTTATCCCTGTTGGATGCCCCTTATGGGGGAAGCATGGCCACCTCAACCGGATCCAGGGTGGCCATCGGGTTGGTGTTGGACTCTCAACGGGCCAAACTCAATGTGCGGGGGGATCGTGACCTGTCCCAAGATGTGGTGGATATCAGGGGCAAAACGGGGGCCGTGTTATGGCGTGTGAAAGAATCGGGGTATGTGGGGGTAGGGCTGGAGGACCCCGCCGCCTTTTTGCATGTGAGGGCCGGAACGGCCAGCGTGCCGGCCTTTCGATTGACCGAGGGTCCCTTGCTGACCACCCCCATGCCGGGGGCATTTGAATTTAGCAATGGTAAATTGTACGTCACATTGTCTGATGGGATACGGTATGAAGTGGGGTTATCGGATGCCTCTCAAGTCATGACGGATAAGACCTTTGTCAATGCCACCTTGCAATCGGTCACACTCAATAATGTCAGCATGGCCGGTACCACGGTGATGGCCCCAGGGTCTCGGGTGGGCTTGTCAGACGGGTCGACGCTGTGGATTGACTTGGGGGGCGGTAAAATGGGGATAGGGGAAAGCAACCCACAGGCCACCTTGGATGTGGCCGGTCCCATTCGGGTGGGGAACTATACTGGGGGCACCCCCACTGAAGGGATCATCGAATACCGAAACAATCGGTTTTATGGGTATGTCAACAAGGGGTGGGTGGCCTTGGATAATGCCCTATCAGAAGGGGCCATGCAATTTACCGATGCCACCCGTACCGCCGCTTACAGCCTGGTCAAGCTTGGTATCAACACCACCACCCCTGTCACAGAGTTGGAAGTCGTGGGTACGGTATCGGCGGATTATGTGGTAGGAGACGGGTCTCAACTGCGGGGGTTGACATGGTCGCAAGTACAAGGTGTGCTGCCGGTTTCACAGGGGGGGACCGGTTTGTCGGTGGTGCCGGCCCAGTCGGTTTTGGTGGGGAGGGGGGGTGGTGCCAGTATGCAACCCCTCTCGTTGGCCCCTGGACAAGTGTTGATGGGCGGCAGTCAAGGCCTATTGGCTGGACGCATTGTGGCCGGCAGTGGGATTCGGGTGACCACGTCGGATGGTCAAATTGAAATCGCTTTATCGGGTGCCACCCCCCTGCCCAATACCATTACATTTGATAGTGGGCTGGTACCGGCCACGATCAACTTGGATTCCTATGGGCGATTGATCGGACTGACCACCAAATCGCTCGATGATCGGTATGTATTACAAAGTGATGCCAACAATCAGTATTTGTCCACGGCGGGAGGGACCTTGCGAGGGCCCCTTAGCATTGACTCAGAGGGCATTGACTTGCTCGGTAACGGCAGTGCCTTAACCATCATGCCCGGTGGGACGGGTAAAGTGGGGATTGGGACCACCACCCCGCGGGTGATGCTGGATGTGGCGGGTGCCATTCGGGTGGCCAGTACGGACATATCGGTGGTATTGCCGGCCTATCGACCCGGTACCATTCAGTATCACAATGGGCGGTTTCAGGGATACAACGAAACCGGATGGGTGTACTTAGATGTGGGAGACACCATCGATGGCACCCTGACGGCGGCCATGTTTAAAGGCGATGGCAGTCAAATTACCAATATTAACCCGCTAAACTTTTCATCGCCTTTACCAGTGAGCAAGGGGGGAACGGGGGTATCGTCGTTTCCCCAAAATAGCCTATTAATAGGCAATGCTGATAACCCCATTCGGGGGTTGGGTTTGTCACCTGGGCAATTGCTCATGGGATCCGACCAAGGGCCCACCGGGTCGACGCTGGTGGGACAAGGGATCACCATTCGAAGCTTGCCAGGTCAATTACGAATCGAACACCCCAGCCGCAATGCGTCGGTACCGGCACTCATGACCTTTACCAATGGGGAGACCTTACAATCCATTGGGGTGGATGCGTATGGGCACATCGAAAGCATTCGGACCCGCAACATGGATGTGCGGTATTACACCCGAGACGAAGTGGATACCTTATTAAGGCGAGAAGGGGACCTTCGTATCACGGGGTCATTAATTTTTGATGTCCCACTATCCAAACCCGCTATTACCAGCGTGGTGGACCAACACGTCCTGATCAACCCATCGGGACTGGGGTCCATTGTCATGGGGGTGGATCGCTTAACGGAGGTGCAACCACGGGCGTTGGTGTCCATTGGGGGGGATGGATACGGGCGTTCGGGTGAAGAAGGGGGGATTCAATTCATGGTAGGGGGAGCCCCCAATTTGGGGGTGAACCGACAGGGAACCAAGGTCCTCATCTCCAACTATTCGGGGTATTCCGGCACCGTGTACCCAATCATGGTCCAAGATGATACAGGCAATACGGAGTTTTATATCCGCAATCGCAATGGGGTATCCCGGCCCACCCAAACATTTATTGCGGGGCAGTTGTTTGTGGGGGTACCCACCAGTGACAGTGTGGCCGCAGGGACCGTTAAAGCCAAATTTTTTGTGGGGGATGGGTCACGATTGACCAATATTCGACTTCAAGAGGCCATCGGTATTTTACCCGTTTTATTGGGTGGTACGGGGTTATCTGAATTGAATAGAGGGGGGGTGTTGTTCGGGAATGGCCGTGACCCGCTGGTGGTGAGCCGGGTATTGGGGGCCGGTGAATTGCTCATTGGGACAGGGGAAGGTCAGCCCATGATAGGGCGTATTCAGGGTACCGCAGGACAGATCGATGTCATCAACCAACCGGGAGGGATCACCCTGTCGTTGCCCCAATCCATCGATGCGATGTCCTCGCCCACTTTTTCGGCGGTCAAACTCATCGAAGGGGTTCGGTTTTTGGGCACCACGTCATCCTGGCAGGGTCCCAATGACAACAGCCTGTTGTATGTACTTACCAAAGGCAACATTGGCTTGGGGGTTCCCAATCCCACTGCTTTTTTGGATGTGTCGGGTAACATACGGGTGGCAGACGCCCTGAGAGTAGGGGGTAGCATGAGCGTTGGGGAGACCCTTCAGGCCCGTCGCTTGGTGGTAGCAGGGGGGGTCTTGATTGCCAATGGGGCATTGGAAATCAATGCCGACACGAAGCAACTGTGGATAGGCAACGATGGGGTACCAGTGGGGGTTGAACTCAAGGGCACCCTGGGTATTAGCGGCCCACTGACGGCCACCACGGTGACGGTATCGGGATTGACCGTGGTGGGCTCAGCGTCGGTTAATCGCTTGCAGGTGGCCAGTCTGAACATCTCTGAACAACTGGTGTTTCCTTCTGCGTTGTTCATCGATGCATCGGGGCGGGTGGGGATTAATACCACCACCCCAGCCCAAGCATTGGATATCAAAGGGGGACTGGTGGTCTCAGGGTCGGTCACCCTGGATGGGCTCAGTGTTCAGCGTACGGCCAGATTGGGGTGGGGAGGTGGGGGGGGCACGACAGGTGGGGGGGGTATGTTAATAGATGCCCCCAATCAACGGGTGGGGATTAATACCCTACTACCCGAGTATACCTTGGACGTCTCGGGTGATATCAAGGCCTCCCGTGGGATCATGGCCCGAACCATGGAGATTGCCCAACAATTATGGGTGGGTGACCCGGATAATCGCACGTTGCTAGTCGATCCGACCACCCATCGGGTGGGGATCAACACGGTGGCACCCGCTGTGGCCCTGGATGTGGTGGGTCAAACCAAGGTGTCGGGGGAATTGAGTGCCAAGAGCATTCAGGTGGGGGGGGATATGAGCATCAATACCAACACATTGGTGGTGAAGGCAGGGGTCGGACGGGTGGGAATCGGCACATCGAATCCCCAGGTGGCCTTGGATGTGGTGGGCGATGTCAATGTCAACGGAGACATGCGGTTGGGGGATGTGGTGACGGTTCAATCGATACTCAAACGGGTGGGGATTAATGAGCCCAATCCCAAAGCCACCTTGGATGTGAACGGCAGCATGGCGATTGCCAACTCGTTGACCACGGGGGAATTGATCATTACCCGTTCGATGCGGATCCAGGGTGACAGTGCCATCCCCTTATTACAAGTGGCCAATCAACAAGTGGGCATCAACGTGAGCACCCCATTAGAGACCCTTCACGTGGGAGGGGGGATGCTGGTGAATGGCCGCTTGCAAAGCCAACAATTGGCGGTAACCGGGGATGTGTGGGTCAACCGCCTCGATGGCAGCACCATTTTAAGGGTCGATACTACCACGCAACGGGTGGGCATCAACCAAGCCAACCCATCGGTTGAATTGGATGTGTCGGGCAACGTCACCGTGGCCGGGACCTTACAGGTCATGAGCCTGAGGGTGTCGGACAATGTCGAGTATGTCAATCCGGTAACCGCCCAATCCATTTTTAAAGTGGATACCCTCAACAACCGAGTGGGCATTTTAACCAGCACACCCACCGACACATTAGACGTACGGGGAAATACCTCGGTATCGGCACGTGTCAGTGCCCGGGATATCGTCAGTCAGCGTGACTTGCAAGTGGGATCGTTTTTTTGGGTGGATGGTCGCAACAACCGAGTGGGTATTAATACCCTCACCCCACAAAGCACGGTCGATGTGGTGGGCAATTGGCGGTTGTCAGGCCAGTTGAATCAGACGGGTACCTTGCGGGTCACGGGGGATGTGCGGGTCATGGGGGCGAGCAGCATACCCGTGTTGCAGGTGGTGGCCAGCAATGCCCAAGTAGGGATGAACACCGCCCCCATTGGATCCAATACCCTGTCCGTTGCCGGGAATGCATGGGTGAGTGGCACCCTATCAGCCGCCCATGTGATCGGGAATACGTTGACGGTCAGTCAAAACCTGTTGGTGGTCAACACGGGTGCGGATGGTACCCGACGGGTGGGCATTCAGACCGATACCCCCCAAACCACCTTAGACGTGAGCGGCAATATGCGGGTGACGCAGATGATGACCGCCCAAGACGTCGACGTCAAAGGAAGCATGACCGTCGGGAGTACGGTGTTGGTGGTGGATACCAACACCCAACGGGTGGGGATCAATCGCAGCAACCCCCAATTGGCCTTGGATGTGGGGGGGAGTGCACGGGTGGAGGGAACATTGGCGGTTGATTCCCTTGCGGTTACCACCAGCGTCAGGGTGGGTACCCCGTTAAATCCGGTGGTGTGGATGGATGGGGCGACCCAGCGGATGGGGGTGAATACCGCCGCACCCGAAGCCAGTTTGCATGTGGTAGGGAATGTCAACATGACAGGGGAGGTGGCGGTGGGGGGTGGCTTGCGGGTGTCAGGGAATGCCATCTTGATGGACCCTGCCGGCAGCACCCAGCTCTACTTGGGGGTGGCGCCACCCCAAGTGGGGGTGGGGATTCCCGCTGGGACATGGCCACGGGCTGAATTGGATGTGCGAGGGGATGTGTGGGTGTCAGGAAGTGTGACGGCCAATCGGTTAATAGGGGATGGCTCAGGGATCACCAATCTGAGTGTCACCCAGCTGGCCGGTGTGGTACCCGTTTCACACGGTGGCACTGGGTTAAGTACGCCCCCTCAAGATGGGAACCTGCTCATCGGCCAACCGGATGGGTCTTATGCGTTGGGTGGGATTGAGGTTGACCGCAACCAAATGACCCTGGCGATTCAAGATAAAACCATTAAAATAGGGTTGTTATACCCCATGGATCCCAGTGTCTCGCCAACCTTTGCATCCTTGACCTTAACCGGCCCACTCACCTTCAAGGATAATCCTGGAAAGATTCAGGTCGAAAACGGGTTGCCACTTCGTGTGTTATTAACCGGCAACTCAAAAATAGGTATCAATACACTAGCCCCAGACTACACATTGGATGTTAACGGGTCGGGGCGCTTTACAGATGACCTGAGGGTAGGCAATACGGGGGTATTGCTTCAGGCATCGGGTCGCATGGCCATTGGAAAATCGCAAGCGGATGTGGCCCTGGATGTGGTGGGTACGGCCAATATTAGCGGCGATGTGTGGGTGGGCAATGCGGTCACCATTAACGGGTCATTGCGGGTCGAAAAAGGATCATCCCCTCCCATGCTAAGCGTCAAACAAGTGACAGGACAACCCCGGGTTGGCATTGGGGTGGTGGATGCGTTGGCGGCCTTGGATGTGAGGGGGGATGTGTATGTGTCGGGCAACATCACGGCCAATCGCGTGGAACTTAACACACTAAGCGTGGACAATATCACCATTCAACAGGGGGTGTCATTGGGGGGTAACTTTATTTTGGATGCGGTGAATCAAAAAATAGGGGTCGGCACCACCGAACCGCAGGTGGCCTTGGATGTGAGGGGTGGGGGATCTATTTCGGGCAGTCTGCGGGTCAATGACACCACTTTGGTGGTAGACCATGTCACCCAACGGGTGGGGATACGTAAAAACCCCGAGGTAACCTTGGATGTGATGGGAGACACCCGCGTTACCGGACGCCTACAGGCCAACCGGTTGTCGGTGACGGGTAACGTTAGCATCGGGGGGGGAGAGGGCAATGGGACACCGGTCTTATGGGTGGATGCCGCCCAGCAGCGGGTGGGGGTGAACACCGCCAACCCATCGGTGGCATTGACGGTGGTGGGGGATATGAAGGTCACCGGTCGGGTCACGGCCCAGTCTTTGGCGGGGATTGGATCGGCACTGACCCAATTAAATGCATCGGCTGTTTCATTCGGGGTGTTGCCCGTGAGTCGGGGCGGGACCGGTCGGGGGGAATCGGACATGATGAATCCGGCCAATCAACACAAGGTGCTGGTGGTAACGGGAGAAGAATCGCTGGGATTGTATGCCATCACCAGTAACCAGATGGTGGTCGATGTGGTGGATCAAACGTTTCGTATGTCCTTGCCTCAACCATTGGATACCAGTGCACGACCCACCTTTGATGCCATGACCATTACCAATTCAACCTTGTATTTGGCAGGCATGTCGCCCTTTATCATCACGGGCAATGTGCCGTTACGCATTGATACCAATGGGGGCGTGGGCATCGGCAAACCTGCCGATTCAGGGTATATGCTGTCGGTCAAAGGGGCCAGCACGTTTGATGGTACGGTGAAAATAGGCGAGGGAATTGTACTAGATGGCCCCAATCAGCGGGTGGGGATTGGGGTGCTATCCCCCCAGCAGGCACTCCATGTGAGTGGCAATAGCAAGTTAGAGGGGTCCTTGTTGGTCAATGGGGTGGTGACCATTAACCAACGGTTGGTGGTGGGGACCAACACGTTATGGGTGGATGCCATCAGCCAATGGGTGGGGATTGGAACCAGTAACCGGACCGATGCCAACACCCAATTGGATATCAATGGCAATGTGGTGGTATCCGGATCCATGACCCTCGACACGATGAGGGCCAACCAGACCACCGTCACCTCTGTTTTGCAGGTTAATGCGTTACAAGATCGAATCGACCCAACGTACCAGATCATCCCAGCGGGTCAAAGCCGGGTGAATACGCTGGTGGCCAATCGATTGGAAACCCAAGTCGGTGGGTATGTCCTGGAACCCAATCAAACATCCAGTTTCAATCGGGTGGTGTTGTCACGATTGATCGACCGAGACGATGCGGCGTATGGTCTGGATCCGGCGGGTATCAGTACCCTCAATGAATTGGTACTCAACCGATTGCGATTGCCCAATGAGTTTGTATTGGATGGGACCCAATCGACCTTGACCATTCAAGGGTTGAGCCTCTCGAATCTGGTTGACAAAGATGATCCCCGATATGGATGGGATGCCGACCGTGTGTCCACACTCAATCAGGTGGTGGTCAATACATTACAGGTCAAGAACAATCCCATTCCGTCAGGGTTTTTAAGTCCCCAAGAAGACGGGGGGAAATGGGTGTTTGATGGGGATACCAAGTGGAAACACCTATGGGTCGGAAGTTTACTGTCTGATAGCATCCTGACCAATTACCTGCATGTGATCTCACCGTTGGCAGTGGGTCCCAATCACCAACTGAGTATGGATGAGAATCAGGCACTCATTTATCGGTATTACAATCAATCTGCCCGTACGTTTCAGAGTGTGACGCTGAATCAAACCGCATTAAATGCCTTGTATGTGGCCCAGCGGGCAGGCACGGATGTGTCATCGTTTACGCGGACCATTACCACCTCTCAATCACGCATGATGGATTTGGATGACCCTACTTATAGGTTGGACCTTAATGGCACCAGTCGATTAAATGAGTTGATTATCGATAAACTCACCGATGCGGGCAATGTCAACTTTGTGATTGACCCATCTGGAACCTCCCAATTCAATGCGTTAACGGTGGATACCATTGCCAAAACATCGGGGTCGTTTGATATCCCCCATCCCGATCCCGAAAAAGGGAAGCAAGGCATTCGGTTGCGCCACTACTTCGTTGAAACCCCCAGTGCGGGGGGGAACTTATACAAATACCAGGTGTATTTAACCCAGGGGGACAATACCATTCCCCTACCGGATTATTTTCATGACTTAAACCAAGAGGCATTGGTCTGGGTGAGCCCCTTTCAACATTTTGGTCGTGGGTGGGGGGTGGTCCAACCCAATGGGTGCGTGGTCACGGTCAACCAGTCAGGCTGGTATAACATTTTGGTGTTTGGGGATCGCAAAGATCCCGGGGCCATGGCCAACTTTAATGAGTACGGGGTGGAATACCGCATGGAGTCGGGGCGTGTTGAAAAAATACGCTAAATGGCGACCGATCGGATGGGTCATGGCACATTTGCTCGTGTTCACATCGGGGTTATGGGGTGGCGGTGGGTTTTATTTTGAGGGACAATTATGGGATGCCGTGACCCAACAACCAGTGGAAGGCAGCCGCAATGTCACCATTGAGGTCATATCGGGGTTGGTCAAGGACGGCGTGGGACCTGGGTCGCAAGTCAGGTGGTCCCAACGGATCCCCTATCAATTTGAAAATGGCCTTATCTGGGTTGAAATTGGCAAGGACATCCCCCTTGACCCATCGGTATTGTTATCCCCCAATATTGGCGTGGCCATGGCGGTGTCCGGGGTGTTAGGCAACACCATTTACCCCATACGGCCCATTCCCCTTGTGGTATGGGTACCCTTGGCCCAACAAGCATTATCAGTCAAAAGTGAGGGGATTCAAGAGGCCTTGCGGCCTCGATCGGTGGCGGGAAGTTACCCTCACATTCGGGAGGTCGGCCCATTAACGGGGCTGCAAGTGGGGGGGGTGGTGGCCACGGTCTCACCACCCCGTCTTGGCATTGGGGTAGGGGTGCCGGCCATGGGGTTGGATGTGGCCAATGGGATCCGCATACGAACAGGCAACCTTCAATTAGCCGATGGATCGGTACTCAAAACGGGGTCCTTGTCGCGCCCGGCCGTGGGCGTGGGGAATACCGGTTCGGTACGGATGGACGCCGGTACCGCCAGTGTGGGGAAGGGGATGCTGTTTCGATCGGGTCTGGTTGAGCGGGTGGGCGTGGATGAGTCGGGTGCGGTATGGGTGGGCGACACCCCCATGGCAGGTCCCTTGTTATCGGTGGGTGGGGGGATGTTAATGGGACCGGCCACGGGGGGCACCCCGGGCAGTATCCAATTTAATGCCAATGTGTTTTGGGGATATGGTGAGGGCGGATGGGTTCGCTTGGATGTGCAACCCAACATAGCCAGTTCGTGGGGGATGGCCAATGGGACACTGACCCCCAAAGCAGGACTGGACAAGTGGGGCATTGGGGTACGGGTCCCCAGTACCGCCATTCAGGTGGCCGGGCCCGTTCGGGCGTCGGGTTGGGAGGGGGCGGTGTCGGGCAACGGGGCCATGCTGACCGGTCTTAAGTGGTCACAAGTGGGAGGGGTTGCCCCCATTGCCCGTGGGGGATGGGGGATTTGGGTGAGCCGAAACCAATTGTTACAAGTGACCCAAGGCACCATCGCCGGGTTGTCAGTGGGAACAGATGAGTGGGTAGTGGGCGGCGACGAGGGACTGGGTGTCTCGGTCCTCTCAATGGGCAATGGGGTGGTCAAACGGGTGGTGGGTCGTCAGATCGAATGGGCCCATGTGACCCCCTCGGTGGGGCTGGTGAATCCAAGGTTGGATGACGGGGTGGGGTTTTTGACCCTTCAGGTGACCCCCTATGGCCATGTGGTGGGGGTTGAATCCACCCCAATGGATGACCGATACCCTCGCAAAGAAAGCCTGGATTTTTTATACGAGGGAGGGAGTGTGGTGAACCTGACAGGACCCTTGCAGGTGACAGCATTGCAAGGCACCATTGTCATGGGCCGATTGGGCGCGACGGTGATTCGAGTGGGGACCAGCACGGCCCGCCAACGGGTGAGTGTGGCGGGTGCCATCAGGGTCAGCGACAATGCCAGTGCCTTGCCGGGCAGCATCCAATGGAACCGGACGGAAGGGTGGTTGGAAGGGTATGGTCCCCAGGGATGGCGGCGATTGGATAGCCCAGCCAACGAACGGGCGGGATGGCAACGCAATGGGTCGGTGCTGGGATTTGAGGTGGGACGGGTAGGCATTGCCACTTCCAACCCAAGTCATGCGTTGGCCGTGAGTGGGTCGGTGGCGGTGGCAGGGACAGCCCAGGTCGCGTGGCTCAATCCGGCCCGTCTGGGTATTGGATCACGCACGGTGGGGCCCGGTCAGTGGGGCGGGGGCGATTGGGCCGTCGACACATTATCGATGCGGCAGTGGGCGGTGGATCGGACCGAGATGGTCGTCCCCACCCTCAGAACCCAAGGGATCAGGGTGGGGGATTATCGGGTCACACCAGGGGCAGAGGTGGTCATGAAAGACGAGTGGCAAACCCGGGTATGGCAGGTGGGTCATTGGGATAGCCCTGATATTCGGCTGGGGCCATTTCGGTGGGTAAATGGCGAGTGGGGCATGAAAGAAGGGATCCGTCTCACCTTTCCGGTTGAGATGCCAAGCCCGGTATCGGTTCCACGGTTGTCGGTGGGCAGTGGGCTGGGGGGAGACACCCTGAGCATCAGAGAAAGTCAGGTGGCCATTCAACGTGCCCCCCGACCCAATGCCAGTGGGTTAACCGTGTCAGGTGACATGGTCGTAGGCCGTGACGCCGTGGGGGGGGCCCGATCCAGCGGGTCTGATCTGATCGTCGCAGGTAATCTGATGGTGGGCGGTGCCATACTCAATACAGACACCCAATTGGGGATGGTATCCGTGGGGGCTGATGCAAACTTGGCACAAGATAATACCCGGGTGATGCGTATGGGGTCCTTCGTAGGGGGAGGGCCAACGGTACAAGCCAAATGGGTGGTAAAAGGTGAGGAGGGACAGGCCGTGTTGGATTGGCAATCCAATGTGGCCGGTCCGGCTTTGTTCATGGATGAGGAAGGGCGTATGGGCATTGGTCTGACCAATCCCACCGCGTTTTTGACGGTGAGAAACCCATCGGATACCATCCCCGCCTTTCGGATCACACCGGGGCCCTTGCTAACCCAACCACTCAAAGGCAGTGTGGAAATAAACGAGGGGGTTTATTTCACACCAAGCCAAAATAGCCGGCGACCGGTGTGGTTAACCAACCGTTCGATGACGGGTGCCAATCGGGTGGTCTCGTCCCTCTTCGATTATGGGACGGTGACCGGTGCCCTCATCATGGGGGTATGGAAATGGCCGGCACACACCATGGCATCCGATGGGTGGGGGGTGGCGTTAAGCGGCGGCGGTAAAGTGGGGATCAATCAACCCAATCCCCAAGTGACACTGGATGTGCTGGGTGCCATTCGGGTACAAGGTCCCCCCATGGTGACCGGTTCAATAGGAATGAGAGAGGGGAATCTGGTGGGACTCAACGCCACTGGGCCGGTGGTATTGACCAATCAACTCGAAGGGGATGTGTGGCAATGGGCATCGGACCGGGGGTCGGCCTATACCCTGGCCAATGTGGGGGTGATGGACCGGAGCCCTTTGGTCGCCTTGTCGGTGAGGGGGACCGTATCGGCCAATCAGTGGATCGGACAAGGGAGTGGGATGAGGGGGCTGACCCCCACCCAATGGACGGGGGTCGTGCCCGTGTCCCAGGGGGGGGTTCGACGCATGGGAGCCGGCGATGGGGTACTCACGGGGTGGGGCACAGATGAGCTCCGGGCGGTCACCCTGAATTCGTCCCACATCCTGGGGATGATGCCCCAAATCGGCGGGGTGGCAGTGGTGACCGGAAAGGGACTGCAACCCATTGGGGTGATGGAGGGGGGGGTCTTGCTATCGTTGGATCGTCCGGCGGTCACGGCTTTTCAGTGGTCCATCCCGGATGATCAGGTATGGCAACAACTCACACTCGATGGATGGGGACAGGTGTTGGGGATGAGCCACCAATCCTTGGGTAGCCGTTATGCGAGCAGTGTGACCGGACTCATGAGACAAGACAATGCCCGACTTACCGATACCCTACGCGTAATGGGACAACCCAGTCTTCAGACCCCATCGGGCGATTTTGTCATCGTGGCCAATCGGGTTGGGGTGGGCACCACGACGCCCATGCAGAAGCTGGGGATCCAGGGTGCCATTCGATTGGCCAGTGACAATCAGACGGTACCCGGTAGCATTCGGTATCAAGCCGGACGGTTTGAGGGCAGACAAGACACGGCGTGGGTACCATTGGATGTGGTGACCTCCATTTTAAAATCAGCGACGTATTTGGTAGGGGATGGGTCATTGTTAACCGGGTTGTCACATGATTATTCTCGGTTGTACCGAACCCAAGGGGGGTTGGATTGGCCCTACTGGGTGTCAAATACGGTGTTGTATGCCAATCAAGAGGGCGAGTTGACCTCTCTTTATGTGCCACCATATCAGTGGCTTATGATGACACCCAGTGGGTTGGCCGCAACGGAATGGGTGGTGTCAAACCTACAAAAAACGGCCGAATCCACTACCCTCTCACACCTTCCTTATGCCGGAAGTGGGTTGCCCACATTGGCCGGTGACGCAGGCATTGCCAGCATGAGTCTGGATGGGTTAGGCCGCCCGATGCAGATTGCCACCCGATCGTATGACAGCCGCTATTACCCCAAAATAACCGTATGGGAAAAAGTGTTTCCGGTGGGGGATCAGGTATGGTCAAAAAGTGCGGTGTTGTCCAATCAATCCTTATTATCAACCGAAGGATGGTCCTTGCTCATTCAACCCGGGGGAAGGGGGCGGGTGGGATGGGCCAGTACCCGCCCCGAGGCCTTGGTGAGCATTGGGGATGGGGATACCCCCATTGGGCAGTTGGTGGCCCTTGAACTAGGGGGTAGGGCCGGTCAAGGGGTCAACAAAGCAGGGACGAAATGGATGATCCAAGGGATATCCACCCAACAACCGGTGACCATCATGCAAGTACAATCGGACGATCAAATCGTGGACATGGCCCTGCTAAATCGACGGGACGGCATTCGGTCCAGCGGGCTCTATGTGGCCGGCAACCTGGCCGTGGGCCAAGACGTATCCTCCGATCAGTCGGGGGTATTGACGGCCCTGGCCTTCGAGGGAGACGGGTCTCAACTCAGCCAAATTGGCTTGGCCAATATGGGCGGGGTGATCAGTCCGATCAATGGGGGATTGGGCGGGGCCTCTTACCCGGCCACGGGCGTCTTGGTGGGGCGGGGGGTCGGATCGGTAGGGGGGGTATCGTTGGGGGAAGGGGAGCTACTCATTGGGTCGGGGGATTGGCCTCAGGCGGGGCGGTTGGTGGGTCAAAATGGCGTGGGGGTCACCACGGGCCAGGGGCTCATTCGGTTGGGGCTCAGTCAATCGATTACCACCACCAGTCAGCCCACATTTAATGCCATGACGACGGCAACACTCATCGCCCCTTATTGGCAAAGTAGCGGGGATTTATGGTTGCCACGGCGGGTGTCGTTTGGGGGCCCTCCCCCAGCGGATGTCGCCGTGTGGGTATCAGGTAACATGGCGGCACGCCGTGACCTGGTGGTCGTCAAAGGGGTGAGTGTAGATGGGGCATTGGAACTGAGCACCCTGAATGTGAATACTCAGGTGACATGGCCCATTCTAAACGATATTCCGGCCCCATTGTCCTCACAGGGGCGATTATTGGCGCTCGAGGCGACCCTTCGGGTGGTAGGGGCATTACAGATCAGTGGGCCTGGTGGGGTATCGGCCCAGACCCTCGCCGTGTTACCCAATCGCCTCGCAGATACCGGGGCGCAGGTCACAGGGCTTGCCACCATTCGTGACACCTTATCCGCAGACAGGGTGGAGGTGCGGGATATGTTGCGGTTCAATCAAACCCGATTGGTGGTAGCGGGTAGTGGGGTGGGGATCGGTCGTGAGGCGGGATCGGGGTTGGTGGTGAGTGGGGATATGGTGGTATCGGATGGTGGGATGATGGACACATTAACCGTGAAAGGGCCACTCAATTGGATGAACGGGTGGTTTCAATTAACCGAAGAGGGGGTGGGCTGGGGGGATACCCCTGTGGCAGGGGTGGCCGTTAGTGGGAACGTGCGGGGACAAGAATGGTGGGTGAAAGGGGGGGGAAGTACCATGGAATCGGTGACAGTGGGTGGGGGCGATTGGCGGGTGATCCAAGGGAAAGTCGGCATGGGGATGATCCCCCAACGTGCCTTGGATGTGTCGGGTAACATGGCGGTGTCAGACGCCATGGACATGACCTCATTATCCGCCATTGCGTTGGCTCACCGAACCCAACGCTTGGTGGTCACCGCCAATCGGGTGGGCATAGGGGTGGCCATCCCAACGGCGGTGCTGGATGTTCAGGGAGAGGCATGGTGGCGCGGGGCACTAAGCAGCAATATGGTGATGGTCAATCGTCGGGTGGGTATTGGGGCGTTGTCTCCCCAAACGGACCTTGATATTCAAGGCCATGGGCAAGCCAAGAGTGTGCGTGCCCAGCTGGTGAGTGGCACAGCCTTAACGGGTCCTGGACTAACGGGAATACCCGTTGACACCCGGGTGGGGATTGCCACTACCAATCCCCGTGCCATGTTGGGGGTTGAGGGGGGGGTTCTGATTCAAAACAGGGTGGGGGTGGCCTCGGGTGGGGTGATCACCCAAGAGTGGCAGGTGGATCAACCCACACCATTATGGCAAGTCAACGATACAGGGGTGGGCATTAGACGGTCCCCCACTGACACGCTTTCAATCAGCGGGCGGATGACCGCCCAACACGTGACGAGCAGGGCCTTGCGGGTGACCCGCAATATCCTCATTGGCAATGACCAAACGGGGGTGATGATGGATGTGCAGACCCAACAACTGGGTATTGGGATGATGCCCACTGAGCGGTTGTCGGTGTCGGGCAATATGATGGTGGCGTATCAGGTATCCGCCAACCAATGGGTGGCAGAGCAGACACTGTCGGTGAATGGCACCACATTGGCGGTGGGCAATGGGCGGGTGGCAATGGGGGGTACAGTAGACCCGGTGCGACCCGATACAACATGGACGGTATGGGGGGATGTTCGGGTGAGCCAGGGGGGAGAGGCTCAGGGGGTTAGCCTAAATGGGGTGTGGCAGGTAGGGGGTGATGGGGGGGAGGCGATATGGGTCAATCCCGACAATGGACGGGTGGGCATGGGGACGACGACACCCCGTGACACCTTGGCCGTATCGGGTAACACGCAGTTGACTGGGGGATGGCAGGGCGATCGGATCAACGCGTCACGCTCGTTACAACTAGGGAATGGGTTGGTGGCCACGGGTAACCGGGTGGGAATCAATACCACCATGCCCGACATGACACTGGATGTCATGGGGTCATTGCGTGTGGGACGGGTATCACTCAACCAAGAGTGGGAAATCAGTCGTATCTTGGTGGTCACCCCCAATCAGGGGGGCTTGCCCACCATGCGGGTAAGCCCTAGTGGGCTGGGGATTCGGCGTTTTACCCCCCTCTATGCCCTGGATGTGGCGGGTGATGGGCGGGTATCACAACAGGTGATGGGTGATCGACTGACCGTGGGGGGGCAACTGACTGTGGGGGGCATGGTATTGGATCAATCCGGTATCCAATGGGCGGGCTTACCCCGTGCCGGCAAGGCGATGGTAGGGGTCAGTGCCAAGGTAACAGGCGATTTAAGGGCGGGTCGCATGACCGTGGCCAATGGCCTATTACAGGAGTCCATGGTACTCAATCCAACCCGGTGGCTCATTGCCAACGCGACCATCCCGCGTCAGGGGGTGGGGGTATCGGGTAATATGTGGGTCACGGGGACATGGTGGGCGGGACGATGGGGGGGGGATGGGTCTCGGTTAACGGGGTTGCAGCTGGTGTATCCCCTCAATCCAGGGGAGATGCAAGGGGTCTGGCAGGGTGTGTTGGGCATCAGTACCCCGCAATCAGGTGACATCGTCGCCGGTGTGGGGGGTGTGTGGGAGCCCCACCAGGTCATGGCGGTGCCCCGATCGGGTGTGCGGGTAAGCCGTGATAACGGTCGGGTGGGGTTGTCTTTGGCATCGGTCAATCAGTTTAATGGGCTGTATTTAACGGGGTCACTGATCATGACAACCAATCCTCAACTGATATATGACGGGGTAAACGGAGGGTGGTCATCGATGGGTATTGGGACCACGGAACCCTTGCAAGCCACCATGGATGTGAACGGGGGGGGACGCTACGTGATGGGGATAAGGGTGGGGAATAGTTGGTTGGATCCCAGCGGGAAGGTGGGAGTCGGACAGGTGGCAAGCAACGCCTTGGATGTGCTGGGATCCTGGCGGCTATGGGGTCCGATGTGGGTAGGAAACCAGATGGTCATCGGGGGCCCGATGTCAGTGGCCGATGGGGTATGGGTAGGATCCAGAGGTGGGCAAGACAGGGTGGGCATTGGGACAACTGAGCCGGCGCATCGTTTGGATATCAGGGGCGATTGGTTGATCAGCGGTCGGCTGTGGGGCGTCATACCCAAGATGGAAATCGCATCGGGTGTGATCAACGTGTTTGAGGCACGAAATGCCATTAATTTGGCAGGGTTGGTGAGTGCCAATCAACAACAAAGCCCGTTCTGGGTGGCGTTAAATGGTGCCACAACCTATCGAAATACCATGACCCTATTAGGGTCCATGGCCGTCGCCACATTAAAAGTGGGGGGAACGACCCTTTGGGTATCGCCCAATCAAACCATTGGCATTAACCAAGCCCCCGTGACGACCAATGCCCTCACCGTGAGTGGGGACCTGACCATCTCAGAGGGTGTCACCGTGTCATCCTTGACCGTGGCCATGGATGGGGCGTTGGCGAAGAAAGGGGTATTGATTCAATCGACAAGCAAACAATGGCAGTTGTTTCATCAAGACGGGTCTGAGGCCGCCATGGTGGGGGGCGATGTGGCCCTAACAGGCGATGCCAGTGCCCTTGCGTGGGGTGGGGATGGGTCATTGCTGACCCAGTTGGATGCCACCCAGGTGACCACGGGGTATTGGGGGTCCATGGTGGGGGGAATCGAGGATGTGAGCTTGGCGGGTATGGAGAGTGAAGGGGCAAGGCAATGGGTGGGAATCACCGGGAACCGGGTGGCGTCGTTTGGTGGGACGCCCCTGCCCACCACCCAAACCGTGGGATGGCGACGAGACAACACCCTTCGGCAATTGCAGTTGACGTTGCCCCAGTTGCTATGGCAAACCAGTCGTCCGACCGTCAACCAACTCACACTCAAAACATGGTTGAATACCGCCGGATTGAAGACCTCAGATACCCAATCCCTTTGGTTGAATGTGCCCTCGGTGGGGATGGGGCGATTGGACCCTTCGGTGCCGTTACTGGTAGCGGGCAACGCGATCATGAGTGGAACCATGAATGTGGGGATGATCCGATTAGATCCCCAACCCTCGAATGCCCAACTGCGGATTGGGAGTGGCACGTGGGGAAGTGGGGTATGGGTCAATGGGTCATCACGCGTGAGTGGGGATATGGGGGTTGCATCGGTCACGGCCAACCAATTGGTAATGGGCTCGTGGGTCATGACCAATCCAGCGTTTGGATCAGTGGGCATTGGACGAGTATTTCCCAATCAAAAACTGGCAGTATCGGGCAATGGGATGGTGAGGGGGGATGTGGGGGCAGGCTCATTAACGGTGACGACCCTGAATACCCCCATTGCCCAGGTTGCCACGTGGAATGGGATGCGCATCCGAGACCGGGTTACCCTCAGCGGGGTGACCGTCAACCAATTCGATAGTCCGAGCAGCTTGGGTGGGTTTTCACTGAACCAAACGGGTGACGTCACGGCCAATACCTGGCGGGTCTCAACCGTGAGATCAGCGGGTTATGACGTCGACTCCCACGGAATGGCCAACCTTAACGAACTCATGGCCACCACACTCAAGGGGCCGTCCAACACAATGGTGTGGGCAGGGAATCCGTTGTCGGTCACGATGAATGAGGTGACGGTTTCTTCGATCACGATCAAAGGCGTGCCATGGGATCCTTCAGGACTGATCACCGCCAATACCCTGGCAGTCAACGAATTACGGTTGGGATCACAGTCGGTGATCAGTTTTCCTACCACGCCTCAACGACCTGAGAATCAACTCACGGATGTACAGTTTGAAACGGTCGTCCCTTCGTTGGGGGCGAACCCTGCGTATCAGGTTACCTATCAGAATGGGTCGACAAGGCGGGCCTGGCGTCCCAGTGGCGTGCCCAGTACCCAGTGTCCCCTCTCATCCAATGACGCCGTTACCTCAACGGTCTATGATGGGGTGACTCAATCGTTTGGATCCGACCCGCGGTGGGACATGCCATGCCTGATGCGGGTGTCGGCCAATGTGGCGGCCCCGGGGTTTGCCACCGTGAACCTTATCGCTTGGCCCACCGCCAACCATCAACCACCGGTGTTGACCAATGCGACCTATACCCCGACATTGGGGGGTATCATTCAAGCGGGGGCGGTCACAGTGAATGTGACGGTCAATCAATTGGTAAATGGCAGGTGGGTGCCCGTGGTGTTACCGGCGATTCAAATGCCCGTGGGAGTGGGGATCGACCAAGTGGGGGGGTCGTTGAGGATAGCCGTCACGATGACCCTGGACAAAGTGGGGGCGTATGCACTGGCGATGCCGGATGGTGTGGTTCAACTTCATGCTGACGTGGTAGGGGCGGGTGGGGGTGCCGGGGGGCGAGGCCGAACACTCAGTGCCCAGGGTAATTCAGGGGGAGAAGGGGCACGGCTAGGGGCCACACTATCGGTTCGCCCTGGCCAGGTCCTCACCTTGTATGTGGGAGGAGGGGGATGGGGTGGGATGGATTCACGTGAGGCCATTTTCGTCGGACGTCCCCAGGATCGCACGCTAGCACAAAATGCCATTTATCTCATGACCGTGGGGGGTGGGGGTGGCCTTAATGGGGGTGGGCCGGGGGGTCATTCAGTGGGACCTGAGCAAGGGGGGACAACCGTTCGATTATGCGATAATAGAAATGCTGAACTGAAGCCCTATTCGTTTCGTACCTATGTTAACAACGTGTTGACGGATTGGACTCAGGATGGGTACATCTCCACCTATCCGATTGATCAATCGGGCACCCCGTTTAGACAGAATTGGCCAATGACGTCGCCGTTATCCCCCACTCCCGTTCCTTATGAGGAATTCACACGATTAACCGGCCGGTGTCCGGCTGATCGAGCCGATGGGATTCCATCCTGGCAAACGGGGGCTGCGGGTGGGGGTGGTGGTGGGTGGAGTGGGCTGTTTATTGATCAAATCCCTTATCTGATTGCAGGGGGCGGTGCGGGTGGACATGGTGGGCACACATTGGGTAACGCCAGCACATCCATTTTTCGTGAAGGGGTGGGTCTCAATGAAACAGCCAAGGGGGGTGGGGGCACCCTTTTAAGGGCGTTACCTGCATCCCCGAACGCTGTGACGATGGCGGGTGATGTGGGGCGTTCGTTCTATTGGGAAACCGATCAATCGATTGGGGGGGGTGGGGGTGGAGGTGGTGGGGCTCAGGGGGGGGTAGGAGAACGGTGGGCAACCAATAATATGGGTCAGATTACCCACTATCTTTCCAACGCAGGGGGTAGCAGTTACATTCATCCCAGTGTGTCAGGTTACACTCATCAACCGGGAAGAGAGGGCATAAGGGGAGAAGGGTGGGGTGTGGCGAATGGATACGGGGGATCTTATATATGGGATACCGTGACCCAATTGTCAGGTAGCAAATTTTATAACGTCACCGCTGGGGACTCAAGAAAAGGAGGGACAGGAAAAGTCACGCTCACATTTGAATATGAAGTGGATCCCACTCACACCAGTCGGATGTCGTTTGCCTATCAACTGGGCTCGAATATAGAGGGGTTGGGCATCATCACCCAATCGACCATGTATGCGGGAGTCGGCTATCGAGCATTTGATTGGGTGGTGCTCACCCAGCCTTATTTGGATGAGGGGCGAGTGCCCTTGCTGAGCACGGATGTTTGCCCTTATATCACCGATTATACCCAATCATCTGTGACCTATCCCCTCTATCCCAGTAATGGTTTGGGTGCAATCGATCTCACCAACGCCAGGTGTGTCAAACAACCGGAAGGTCGGTCGTTACCTTGTGTATTTGCCAATCAAAGCCAGGACACATTAAAAGACGCCATCCTGAACAGTGCGGATAGTCAAGGTAATTATTACACGTTTTATTACGGTAACATGAAATATGTGTTGGACACCCGGTTTGTAGCCGATGACTTGGCGTTACCCGGTAACCAATATCAGCCAGTGGCTCCGCTGACGCTGACACCCCTTTCGGTTTCATCATCGATGATGGTCAATCGATTGCGTATAGGGGCCCCCGATGCCCCTTATGCCCTTGATTCCCAGGATCGTTTGAACCCGACAACCCCCAAAGGATATGGGCGTTTCAACACCATCGACGTCACGGTGTTGAGCAAAACCAGCGGGTCGTTTGACATCCCCCATCCCCAGCCGCTCAAGGCCCGTCTGGGGATTCGATTGCGTCATTACTTTGTTGAAACGCCCAGTCCAGGTGGCAATGTATACAAATGGCAAGGGGAATATCCAAGCGGCGACACGTGGGTGGCATTGCCGGATTACATGGCCCATTTAAATGATGAGACCATGGTACAACTCAGTCCGGTGGGTCATTTTGGGGATGGGTGGGGGGAGGTAAAGGGCCATCAATTGCATGTGGCGGTGTCTCAATCGGGGCGTTACAACGTGTTGTTGTTTGGCACCCGCAAAGACCCCGGGGCATTGGAGGTGTTTTCTCGGTTTGGAACGGAATACCGGGTAAAAGAAGACCGTCGCATCGAGCGGATCCAATAATCCCGTTGGGGATGGGTATCAACCCGGGGCGTCTATTCCACGGGGCAACACACAGGGCAGACCGCAGCTGACAATCAGTGATCAGTAAAAAGCAAACAAATGCTTGAGCCAGCGGGTTAATAGGGGGTGATCTAGAATGTGACGGAATGGTCTGCGTTAGGCACCTGTCAGGGTTGACTTGAGGTGTGGTGAACATGCGACAGTGTGTCATCAGAAACCGGCGGTGAAGGGTAGCGACTGCTGGGTCACGTTGAATCGGACCTTGCACATCGGTTACAGTTGCACGGGTCACATGAGTGGCTTGAATCGTTCTGTTGTCTTGGCTTAGCGACCCCAAGCCCGTCTATCCAAAGTGGGGTTGAACGGGTTCAGTCCTTTCAGGCGGGTGCGGGCACTGCGTGTCCCCTGCATTAGGATCGTTTCCTCCCTTTTGGGGGGTTCAGGGTACGTGCAAAAAAGCCCCCCTTTTTATCGTCAATGTCGATCCCAAGGTGGGATGATTGAGGGTTGCCCATTCACTTCACCGTATCGACCCCGGTCAACGCAATCCAGCGGGGGCGGAATCGACGCCATTTGGTTTATATGGTATCGGGTCTCCTCCCCTTGATCCTCCCCTGACGTGATCCTAAATAGTATCCTCACGACAAAAGCGATCAATCATCTCATCGAATGATACTCATCGAATGATAAAAGGAGGGCCTGATGGGCAAACTGGCGTATTAACGCCTGACCGTTCAGATCGAATAGGGGAGATATTGAAGGATCGACTATCTGGTCGAGAGGGTCTTGGGGGGCGACAAGGCGAGAGACAAATTGGGTGTTTT
>Ga0192647_100532_pt1 | contig 26771 bp, 17 predicted proteins | sample LauGreFa1BDMLBSN_2_FD_133046 | JGI IMG/M metagenome (GOLD analysis project Ga0192647, IMG submission 133046) | Freshwater lake microbial communities from Lake Michigan, USA - Fa13.BD.MLB.SN - reassembly | ecosystem: Environmental > Aquatic > Freshwater > Lake | place: Lake Michigan, USA... | reverse complement strand
GATGAGGCAATAGAAATCACTTCATCTGGATTTGATACAGCGCCATCTGAGCCAGGAGATATCGGTACTTTAGATTGAATTGCCAATGCCCTTGCTGCGGTTTTATCTCCTAAGGCATGGATAGCTTTAGGAGAAGGGCCAATAAAAACGATACCAGCATCTGCAACAGCTTGAGCAAAAACAGCATTTTCAGATAAAAAACCATAGCCTGGATGAATTGCATCTGAACCAGTTTCAAGTGCTGCCTGAATAATTTTATCTATCACTAAATAACTTTCTCTAGGAGTAAAACCCCCGATAGCAATGGCTTCATCTGCTTGTTTAACATGCAAAGCATTGGCATCTGGAATAGAATACACCGCAACAGTTGCAATATTCATCTTTTTACATGTTGCAATAATTCTTAAAGCAATTTCACCACGATTAGCTATTAATATCTTAGAAAACATCGTATTCAATTCCTTGCTTAGTATCAATTTTTATATCTCGGTTATATCACACAAAAATAAGAAAGTAAGGCCTTTTGCTTATTATCAATGTGAAATTATTTATATACATGTCTACTTCCTTGAAAGAACAAGAAATAATCTATATTTTACTATAAGAATTAAACAAGACAAACCAATTGATTGAAGTGTTTGGAGAAAAAAGGGTATGAAAAAAGCAGTAATAATGGCTGGTGGATTTGGAACTAGGTTGCGTCCACTAACCATGAGCATTCCAAAACCTATGGTACCGTTAATGAATGTACCAATGATGGAACATATAGTTCACTTATTAAAGAATCATCATATTACAGATATTGTTTCCTTACTCTATTATCATCCGGAATATATTATATCTCATTTTGGTGATGGTAGCGAATTTGGCATATCAATGAGTTATGTACAAGCTGCCGCTGATTATGGAACTGCAGGCAGTGTAAGAAATGCTTCGGAGATGTTAAAAGAACCCTTTATAATTATAAGCGGTGATGTTTTAACGGATTTTGATTTAACAGCTGCAATAGCATTTCATAAAAAACAGAATGCCAAAGCAACAATATTGCTTACCCGCGTTGCAAATCCTTTGCAATATGGTATTGTAATGACAGATGAATCGTCTCGAATAACACGATTTTTAGAAAAGCCTTCTTGGGGCGAAGTATTTTCTGATACAATCAATACTGGTATTTATATTCTAGAACCTGAAGTAGTAGATCTCATTCCGTTTCAAAGGGAATTTGATTTTAGTAAAGATTTATTCCCTTTGATGCTCAAGCTTGGCCTGCCATTATATGGCTATATTGCTAATGGATATTGGAGAGATATTGGAAATTTAAACGAATATCAAATTGCATGTGAAGATATATTGCATGGAAAAGCAAAAGTAAGTATTAAGGGGACAATTAATGAGAATACGTATACAGGGCAAGGTTCACTTATTGATTCGACATCTTCACTTCAAGGCAGTGTTGTAATTGGTGAGCATACAAGCATTGGCGCTTACTCAAAAGTACAGTATTGCTCTATAGGAGATAATGTAAAAATTGGAAATAATGTAGAGATGTCTGGCTGTGTATTATGGAATAATATAACAATCGGAGACGGAGCATCATTAACTGATGCTGTTATTTGTGATGGCACTACAATTGGTAACAATGCAACAATAAGCGAAAATGTATTTATTGCAGAAGATTGCTCTATTGGAGATGATGCTAATTTATTACCAAATATAAAATTATGGCCAAGAAAGCATGTAGAAAAAGGCGCTATATTGTCACGGTCTCTTGTACAAGAAGAAAAATGGTTAAGAGAACTATTTACAGGTTCTCGAATAACAGGATTATCGAATCTTGAAATCAATCCAGAATTTGCAGCCAAATTAGGAGCATCTATTGGCAATGCTTTAGGTGCTGGTGTTACAGTGGTTGCTAGTAGAGATGCAGATGCAGTATCTAGAATGACACAAAGAGCATTATTAGCAGGCTTAATGAGCACTGGAATAACAGTAAATGATTTACAAATCACTCCAATTCCATTGGCTAGACAAGAATTAAGAAATGGTAAAGCAGTTGCAGGATTCCATGTCAGAAGATCTATTCGTCACCCAGAAACAACTGATATCATTCTTTTTAATGGAGATGGCAGAGATTTGCCTGTATCTAAGGCCAAATCAATAGAGCGTTTCTTTTTTGGAGAAGATATAAAAAGAGTTTCTTATGATAAAGTTGGTAGCATAGTTTTTCCTGAAAGAAGTTCAGAGGCTTATGCAGCTAGATTTACTGATGCTTTGAATGTACATGCAATAAAAGAACATCATTTTAAATTATTAGTGGATTATTCTAATGGTTTAGCATCAGTAACATTCCCTACCCTTCTTGGTAAATTAGCTGCAAATGTAGTAGCTCTTAATAGCTATATGGATACAATCAAGGGATTTTCTGATATAAGAACAGATTTAGAAGCTGCAGAAACTGGTGATATAGTAAAAGCATTGAATTATGAATTCGGATTAAAAATAGATGCTTCTGCAGAAAAAATTGCTGTTGTAGATGCTCATGGACATTGGTATCCGCCTAATAGATTATTAACATTAGTAACCAAATTAGTATTAGAATCAAATAAAAATCATGAACCATATTCAATTGCCGTACCTGTTTTGGCAAGCTCTGAAATAGAGGCTATTGCAAAAGAATACAATGTTCAAGTAATCAGAATTAAAAATAATCACTCTGCAATGATGGATGCAACCCTACAAAAAGATGTATTATTTGTAGGCGATACAAGAGGAAGATTTATTTTTCCTGAATATTTATTTGCATCAGACGGAATGTTTAGTCTGGCCAAAGTTCTTGAAATGCTAGCTTTAACAGGTTATACGTTTTCTGCCCTTCATGAAGAATTACCCAAATATGCACACAAACAGATTTCAATTCCATGCAAATGGGATATGAAAGGCACTGTTATGAGAAAAGCTATGGAATTTAGCGAAGGACTACAAAGAACATTGATAGATGGAGTAAAGATATTAGAAAAAGATTGCACGATTGTCTTATTGCCAGATAGAGAAAGACCAGCATTTATGATTTATGTGGAGTCTATGGATGATAATATTACGAATAGCAAAGCTGAAGAATATTCCAATTATGTAAAGGAATGGAGTGAATGGGAATCAAAAGATTAATCAAATCATTTTTATCTATCATATTCTCTATACTATATCATCATATCTCCCTTTGTTCACAAGAATTTGATACAGTAGATATTACTCGTATTGATATCTCTGATATGAAGCAAGATTTTGGCATTCCGTGTAAAAATTGTTCTGTAACCGGAAATAAAATCAGCATTGCAGGTAAAACATATAGCAAAGGATTAGGAACTCATTCTGGAAGTAAACTCACATTACAAATTGACAACAATGCACATAGATTTCATGCATATGTTGGAGTTGATGATTATATTTTTCCTGATTTAGGATCAGTAGAATTTATTGTTTTAGGAAATGGAAAAGTATTGTGGCGTTCTGGTATCATGAAAAGAGGTATGCCAGCAAAAGAATGCAATATTTTATTAGATTCTATGCAATTCTGTGAATTATTAGTGTTTAATGGAGATGATAATATTTATTCTGACCATGCAAATTGGGCAGATGCCTATTTTGTCATGAATAAAAACACAATACCAACACCATATAAAAGGGCCATTGACTCGGCGATTATTCTCACTCCTACTGAACCTCTTTCCCCCAGGATTCATAGCGTTCATAGTTATGGTGCAAAACCTCAAAAACAGATCTTGTATTATATTCCTGTTAGTGGAGTAAAGCCAATTGATATACGTGTAAGTTCAATACCTAAAGGGCTTACTTATGACCCAGTATCAAATATAATATCAGGCCAATTATCCATACCTGGTATATATCCTTTGCTAATTACAGCAACAAATCAATATGGAACACAAACAAAGAAACTTGATATAATTATTGGTGACATCATTAGTTATACACCAATTTTAGGTTGGTCTAGTTGGTATACATATTGGGAATATCTCAATCAAAAAGATATACTAAGCCAAGCTTTAGCTCTTAAAAACACTGGTCTAGCCGATTATGGATTCAGTTATATAATGGTAGACGATGGATGGCAAGATACAAGTATTCAAAACAGTAAAACTGGTCTTAAAGCATCACCTACATTCCCCGATCTAAAAGGACTTGGAGATTCTCTACATAATTTAGGATTTAAATATGGATTATATTCTTCTCCTGGGCCTTTAACGTGTGTTCGATTGCCTGGATCTTATGGACATGAAATGCAAGATGCAGAACTTTTTTGCTCTGTAGGTGCAGATCTTGTTAAATATGATTGGTGCTATTATCAACAAATCTATGATTCATTGATGAAACAAAATAATGCATCAATTATCAAAGAATCAAAAAAACCATTTGAACTATTATCTAACTATTTACAGCAATGTTCTTCACGCGATATTTTTTTTAATATTTGTCAATATGGTAATAATGATGTGTGGAAATGGGCTAGATCTGCCGGAGGAAATTCATGGAGAACTACAACTGATATTCAAGATAATTGGTGGAGTGTATCAAATACAATAGGTTTTACTCAGAATGGATTGGAAGCCTATTCTGGATTTAATGGATGGAACGATATGGATTTTTTAAGAATAGGTAATTCACTTCCAGGTATTCATAAAAGGCCCACTCAATTATCTCCGCAAGAACAGTATAGTCATGTATCCTTATGGGCATTATTAAATTCCCCATTAATTTTATCATGTTATGTAGATGAATTAGATTCATTTTCTCTTAACCTTTTAAAAAACGAAGAAGTATTATCAATAAATCAAGATAAATTAGGAAAACAAGGAAATAGAGTTTTTAAAGATATTTGGCAAGAAGTATGGGCAAAAACACTAGATAGTAATGTCCTGGCAATTGGGATGTTCAATAGAGATGATATCATCCATCAAACGATAACAATTAATTGGGAGCAATTGCATATTTCTGATCCCAATAAACGATATATCATTAGAGATGTATGGAGAGGTAAAAATTTGGGTACTTTTTCAGGATCATTTTCTGCTCAAGTTCCAGATCATGGAGTATTTTTGTTTAAAATGATACCTGAACAAACAATGAATACAGATCATACGATAATAAATGATCAAGCTTCGGTTAATATATTGCCAATTCCTGCTTCAGACATTGTTCAAATTTCTATAAATAATCCAATGATTGGCAAGATTTCCATTGAATTGTATTCCATCACCGGAGCATTTGTAAAAGAAATCTATAATGGATCTGCAGATTCAGGTGAAATGACAATAGTTAATGATAGCATATCATTTTTAGAAAATGGTATCTATATTGTACGATTCCATAACCCAATTTCTTCGGCTTCATGTCTATTAAAAGTAGTTCATTAACATCAATTCCCTATATTTTCATTCAAATTCACATAAGCCTTCATAAATATCCCCATATAATGTTGGCTAAATAATTGATATTGTTGCTAGTTAGAACGTTTAAATACCAATAATGCCATGAAAATAACTGAAATTCTTAAACCATCAGCAATACTATTAAAACAAGAAATTACAAGCAAAGAGCAAGTACTAGATACAATGCTTAATTGTTTGGAAAAAGCAGGATTATTAGCCAAACCTGATGAAGCGCGAAAAGCTGTGATGGAAAGAGAAAAAATTATGTCAACAGGCATAGGCAAAGGATTTGCTCTTCCTCATGGAAAAACTAATCACATAAATGAGACAGTTGGCGCTTTTCTTACGCTTAAACATCCCATAGATTTCAACTCTTTAGATCAAGAACCTGTATCGATTGTCTTTATGTTAATTGGAAGGGAAAATACTGTAGGGACACATTTACGATTATTAAGCAGAATTTCACGATTAATGAATAGTGATAGCTTTAGAGAAAATATTTTACAAGCAGATACACCAGAACAAATAATTGAATTTTTTACTAAAGAAGAAGAAGATTTATGAAAGACATTAGTAGAATTATCCTGATCTTATTTGTAATGATCATCACTTCCACAATAACATTTGCTCAACAAAATTCTAAATCCAATCCAGATATAACAGCAGCAAAACAAGTTCTTACTATCATGAAAACCCAAATTTTGAATTTGGCTCAAAGTTTTCATAATCAAACAATGAAGTTTAAAGGACAATATGAAGGGCAAACGAAGCAGATTATTGATGGATATAAAAAACAAATCCAACAATTAAAGCAAGAGTTATCTGGAGTAGAAACTAGTTTATCTGAATTATCAGGACAACTAGAAAAACAAGCAAAAGAAAACGATGCCAATCTTAAAACCCAGTATCAAGATTTAACCAAAAATTTAGAAGAATCAATTAAAAAATTAGATAATAAATTAGATTCTCTCTCTAAAGTTAATTAGAATTCATTGGTTTGATCGTGAATTATACGTGGTATCTCTTTGATATATATATGCTTTATGTATCCAAGATATTCTACGATATAACTCTTCTATAGTTTACTTTTTTTAGTTTCATGAAAACAGATGCTAATCAACCAATAGGTGTATTTGATTCTGGTGTGGGCGGCTTAACCGTCTTAAAACACCTAATACAAGAAATGCCTGCTGAACAATTTGTGTATTTAGGGGATACTGCCAGAGTTCCATATGGTAATAAGTCTAAGCAAACAATAGAACATTATACTATACAATGTATTGATTTTCTATTAGGATTTAATGTTAAAGCAATTGTTATAGCATGCAATACAGCATCAGCTTTAGCATTAGAAATTGCACAGAAACATTCTCCCATTCCTATAATTGGTATGATTGAACCAGCAGCTCATTATGCGATTGAATCATCGCCTTCCGGGAATATTGGAATAATAGGTACTAGGGCTACAATACATTCACAAGCCTATGAAAAAGCAATACAAACATATGCTGATACAATACATAAAGAAGCACATATTAGTAGTATTGCATGTCCCCTCTTTGTTCCAATAGTAGAAGAAGATTGGGTGAATCATCCAGCTGCTATTTTGATAGCAAAGGAATATTTATCGCCTCTCATATCAAAGAATATTGATACGCTAGTGTTAGGATGTACTCATTATCCTTTGTTAAAAGAATTAATTACAAATATATTACCCGATATAACTCTTATTGACTGCGGTTATACTGCTTCTAAGATTATGACAAAAATGTTAGGATTACATTCCAATCAAGATAGTTCATCAATATCTAAAAGAATACAGTTGTTTACTACTGATACAGTTCATTCATTTAATGTGATTGCAGAGCGATGTCTTGGATTTACATTACAAGATCCTATCAATATTACAACAGAAGTTTTAGAGCATCATCCTTTAGAATATGCCAAACAAAGTGCAGCTATAAAATATTGATAGTCTAGGACAATAATAATCTGTGTATCAAGAAACAAACTTTGTTAATTTGCCATTTTCAGCTCGTTAATTTTAACTATATGTTACACCTTTTATAATTCATTAATTTCAATGATTTCTTATATAATTCGCAAATGTGGATATGCTTTAGCAGTATTGTTTGGAGTGGTAACAACAGCATTCCTTATCAATTTTGTTTTGCCTGGAGACCCAGCCCGTTTAATGTTGGGCCAAAGGGCAGATGAACAATCAATACAAGCTTTAAGAGTTCAATTAGGCCTAGATAAACCTATGTATGAACAGTATACAAAATACATTGGAAGATTAATTCAGGGAGATTTAGGAGTATCATATTCTACCAATAGAGATGTTTTAGAAACAATAGTAGATAAATTTCCAGCAACTGCATTATTAGCAATCACAGCCATGTTTTTTTCAACATTATTGGGAATCATCCTTGGAATTATTGCCGCAATAAAAGCGAATACATGGATAGATGCTACAACGATGGGTTTTGCATTATTAGGAATTTCTTTACCCTCTTTTGTTTTTGGATTATTATTGCTCTTGCTCTTTGGCGAAATATGGAAAATATTGCCATCATCAGGATATATCGACAAAGGGATAAGTCATTTATTTTTACCAATGTTAACATTAGCATTTAGGCCATTATCAATTATTGCCAGGGTTACACGAAGTAGTATGTTAGATGTATTGAACCAAGATTATGTAAGAACTGCTAGAGCGAAAGGCTTATCAGAATCATCTGTCATCTTACGCCATGCCTTAAGAAATGCTTTAAATCCGGTTGTTACAACCGTAAGTGCTTGGTTTTCTGGCTTATTAGCAGGTACTTTTTTTGTAGAATATATCTTTAATTGGCCTGGAATTGGAACACTTGCAATTAGTGCCATCGAAAAATTAGATTATCCTATTATTCAAGGTACTGTTTTATTAACAGCTATCATTTTTGTGGTAGTGAATGCAATAGTAGATATTGTTTATGTATTCTTAGACCCTAAAGTTAAATTAAGCTAATTCATTTATAGTAAAGATATTATGTCAAAAAATGTGGATACATCCTCTGTACATATAAAGAGATCAGAAAGTCTTGGAGCTTTAGCCTGGAAAAAACTAAAAAAGCATCCAGCTGGAATTGCCGGTATGATTATTATAGGATTATTGGTGTTAATTGCTGCTATGGCTGATATTATTAGTCCATTTTCTCCTACTTTGGCTGTACTAGAATATGCAGAAAAACCATCTGGATTTGTAGGTAATGTATTATTATTAAAAAATCCATCAGATGAATCCCAGCCAAATGTATTACCTATTCAATCCTATAAAACACGTAAAGATAGCGTTGAATACATAGATTTCGCAGGACTCAATGGAACAATTCCTATCCAACAATTACAAGGAAATAATGAATCTGAATGGCATACTACCCCTACATATTATTTAGGGACAGATAGATTAGGCAGAGATGTTTTTAGCAGATTAGTGTTTGGTGCACGTATAAGTTTATTAGTAGGCGTTGTTTCACAATTAATTGCTCTTATTATTGGTATCGTGCTTGGTGCATTAGCAGGATTTTTTAGAGGTTGGGTAGATAATGTTATCATGTGGTTTACAAATGTTATTTGGTCATATCCCACCATTCTATTAGCTATACTCCTCTCTTCATTATTAAAGTTTACCAATAATATTATGGGTTTTTCATTAAATCCTTTTTGGCAAACATTCATCGCAATCGGAATTTCAAGTTGGGTTGAAATTGCAAGAATTGTTCGTGGACAATTCTTTTCATTAAGAGAAATGGAATATGTTGAGGCCACAAGAGCTCTTGGATATGGTTCTATGAGAACGATTTTCAGACATATTCTGCCAAATGCCATAGGACCTATCATTGTATTATCTACTGCTGGTATTGCTTCTTCTATAATTGCAGAAGCAGGACTCAGTTTTCTAGGACTAGGTATTCAAAGACCAGAACCATCGTGGGGAATATTTATTTCAGATCATTATGGATATATTTTTGCAGGTAAATATTGGGGCTTAACTGTATATCCCAGTATTGCAATAGCTGCAGCCGTCTATGGGTTTAATTTATTAGGAGATGGCTTACGAGATGCATTCGATCCTAAAGCAATTCAAAGATAGTTCTAAGTATGATAATTGATTCATTACAAGAGATTTTTGATAATCCTACTGAACTACCAAATACATTATTATTATTTGGAGAAGAAGAATTCTTAAAGGAAGAAGCATATCACTTTGTTTTAAAACACTTGGAAGATTCATGTAATTCAAAGCCAGATATTGATATTGTAGATGCTGATCAAGTAAAAGAACATGCAATTATTGATATAGCTTGCTCTTTCCCATTTATATCAGATAAAAGAATTGTTATTGTCAAAAATGCAGATAAACTTTTTACATCTAAATCATCAAAAAGCGATAAAAAATCAGCTATTCTTTCCTATGTAAAGAACCCACAACCATCAACATATTTAGTATTATTAGGAAATTTTCAATCTTTATGGGGAATTACTTCGGCAAAAAATAATTCTAGACAACAAGAAAAAGCAAAAAAAATACTTTCCACTATAAAATTTCCCCTAGATCAATTAATTGATACAATTCCTTGCTTTGAAGCTAAAAAAGTAACCGAAAAAGAATTATCTACGTGGATTTCTCAAAGATTAAAAATAGAAAATAAAGATATTCAACCAGAAGCAGCAGAATATATTATTGCCAATGCAGGACAATCTTTAAGAGATATAGTAAATGAAATAGATAAATTAATCCTTTTTGCTCCTTCGATACATACCTATACAATACAAGAAGTATTAGGTGTTGTAGGAAGCTCTAAAGTCTATAATGTATTTGAATTACAAAAAAGTGTGGGCAAAGGAGATTCTGCAAAAGCAATCGAAATCATTCATTTTATGATGAAAGATGATAAACAAGAAATGTTAATCATCACAATGATAACTCGATATATTGTTTCTCTCTTTAAATTATATGATTCCATAAAAACAACTCATAATCCTTATGAATTATCAAAATTAACTGGAATTAGTTCTTACTTCATACCTGAATATCAATCAGCCTTAAAAATATTTACATATACAAGATTAGAAAACGCTTTATTTCTTTTGAGAAATGCCGATCTTACCTTAAAATCAAGCTCTAAACCTGCTGTTTCGGTTCTACAATCTCTGATAATTTCTATGTTAGCTTAGTTGATTCAGGATAACAAAAAATTCAATCATAAAAAAGTTTGCATAGTACGCCGAATCTCTTTATTTTTGCAATCTCTTATATAGAAGCAATTAATCGCATTATTTGGTAGTTATGGCACATCATAAGTCAGCAATTAAACGTACGCGTCAAAATAAAAAGCGCGCAATTTATAATCGAGCAAATCGCAAGCTTTATCGTGAAGCGATTAAAGCTGTTCGTTTAGCTAAATCAGTTCAAGAGGCAGAAACATTATTTGTTACTGCTACGAGTATTCTAGACAGGGTAGCATCTCGTGGAATATTACACAAGAACAATGTAGCTAATAAGAAATCTAAACTTGCACTTCATATTAATAAAATGAAGGCAGCTCAAGCCTAAGATTCCGTAAGCACCCGTAGCTCAACTGGATAGAGCATTTGACTACGGATCAAAAGGTTTGGGGTTCGAATCCCTACGGGTGCACACAATAGAATTATACTCAATATATCTTATCATTTGATAGAAACATTATGCTTAATCAAGCTCGTAAAGCAGAAATCGTAAAGCAATATGGCGGTAGTGAAGCCAATACTGGATTACCAGAAGTACAGATTGCATTACTTACAGAACATATTACACAGTTGGCAGGTCATTTAGATACTCACAAAAAGGATTTCCATTCTAGACGTGGCCTAATGCAATTGGTAAGTAAAAGAAAGAAACTACTTAATTATCTCATGAAAAATGATATTCGTAGATATCGCACAATTATAAGTGCATTGTCAATACGAAAGTAATCTGACTCATTTCAGGGCGCTTATAGCGCCCTTTTTTATTTTTGGCAATTTGCCTATATAATTACACATTCTTGATATTTTCTTTGTTAAGGAAGTAGAAGTTTCGGGCTGATCTGAGTGCAGGAGAGCATCTTTATGATGGTGTTCTCCTCCGCTCAGTATGCAGCTAAACAAAAGAAAGATACTAAGAATGATTTATTAGTGCTATTCAAAAGGAAAATTATGGCACATCATTCCGTTTCCCTGGAATTAAATGGCAGGGAATATTCGATAGAGACTGGCCGCTTTGCAAAATTGGCTAATGGTTCAGTGATGGTTCGTTATGGAGATACAATGGTTCTTGTAACAGTTTGTGCTGCTCAAGACCCAAGATCTGATATAGACTTCCTCCCTTTAACTGTAGAGTATCGTGAAAAAACTGCTGCTGCAGGCAAAATACCAGGTGGATTCTTTAAAAGAGAAGGTAAACCAAGTGAAAAAGAAGTACTTTCAGCCCGATTGATAGATCGTCCTGCTAGACCTCTTTTCCCAAAAGGTTGGCAAAAAGAAACCCAGATAGTTGCTTCTGTATATTCATCAGAACCTGAAATTGATGCAGATACACTAGCTGCAGTTGGTGCATCTGCTGCTTTAGTTATTTCTGACATTCCATTTGGTGGACCATATTCCGAAGTTTTAGTAGGAAGAATAAATGGGGAATTTATCGTTAATCCAACTATTAGCCAATTACTAGAATCTGATATAGAAATCACAGTTGCTGGAACCGATGATGCAATTATGATGGTGGAAGGAAGTTCAAAAGAAATTTCTGAAGATGATTTTATTAATGCCTTAGAATATGCGCACTCTTATATCAAAAAACTTAATGCTCTTCAGCTTCAACTCAAAGAATTAGCTGGTAAAGCAAAGCAAGAAATTGTAACTGTTGAAGAAGATACTGAGTTATTAGAGGCTATTACATCTATCGCTGCTCCTTTAATTCGTGAACAAATTCGTAAGAGTTCATCTAAAGAGCAAAGAATAGAGTTCGCAAAACAGCTAAGAGAAACAGTACTTTCATCATTGCAAGAAATGTTGCCACTAGTGGAAACAGCTGAAATTGATGCAAGAGCTAAAAAAACAAAAGGATATATCTATAAGATTGAAAAGCACGAAATGCGACGCATGATTATAGAAGATAAAGTTCGTTTAGATGGACGAACAACAACAGATATTAGATCTATAAGTTGTGATACAACCGTTCTTCCAAGAACTCATGGATCTGCATTATTTACTCGTGGTGAAACACAAAGTTTGACTACTGTTACACTTGGTACTAAAAGTGATGAACAATTAATTGATGGCCTATTCCCTACCGAATATCGTCGTTTTATGCTTCATTATAATTTTCCACCATTTAGTACTGGCGAAGCTGGCCGAATGACTGGCACAAGCAGACGTGAAATTGGACATGGAAAACTTGCTGAAAGAGCTATTCATATCATGATGCCAAATAATGAAGATTTCCCTTATGTTGTTAGAATCGTTTCTGATATATTAGAGTCTAATGGCTCCTCTTCTATGGCAACTGTTTGTGCAGGAAGTCTTGCATTAATGGATGCTGGGGTACCATTAAAAAAACCAGTAGCTGGTATTGCAATGGGCCTTATTAAAGAAGATGATGATGCTGCAATATTAAGTGATATCCTTGGCGATGAGGATTTTCTTGGTGATATGGACTTTAAAGTTGCTGGAACTTTGGATGGTATTACAGCTTGCCAAATGGATATTAAAATTGCGGGCCTTTCTACGCATTTAATGCGTCAAGCACTTGAACAAGCTAGAGCTGGAAGACTCCATATCCTTAAAATCATGAATGAAGCATTGTCTGCCCCAAGAGAAGATTTATCTGAATATGCACCACGATTAACTACAATAATGATTCCAAATGATATGATTGGAACAGTTATAGGGCCAGGTGGTGATACAATTCGTGGAATGCAAAGAGAATTTGGCGTTGAAATTACAATTGAAGATGATGGCTCTTGTATTATTGCTGCAACGAATAAAGAAGCGGCTCAATTAACTATCGAAAGAATACGTGCAATAACAAGTCCTCCAGAAATTGGTAAAGTATACACAGCTACTGTTAAAGATGTCCGCGAAGGCCTTGGTGCGATTGTAGAATTTATGCCTAAAACCAAAGGTTTATTGCATATTTCTCAAATTAGCTATGAATATTTCCAAAATGTTAGTGATGTTCTTAAACCTGGACAGCAAATTGATGTTAAACTTTTAGAAATTCAATCTGATGGTAAATTTAGGCTAAGCCATAAAGTTCTACTAACACCTCCAGAAGGTTATGTAGAGCCACAACGTAGCGAAAGACCTCCACGCAGAGATGATAGACGATTTGATGATAGAAGAGGCGGCGATAGACGAAGTGGCGGAGATAGAAGATATGAAGACCGTCCTAGAGAAGATCGTCCTAGAGAGGAACATCGCGGTGATGACAGGCATCGTGGTGATGACAGGCATCGCAATGAAAACCCTCAAGCTTAATCAACAATAAGATGAGTTATTTTTAAAAAGCCCGATATTTTTCGGGCTTTTTTTTATGCAATAATGGTTAGTTTTAACATTGTTATTTAAAAAGTTATTAAACCACTTATAGAATTTGATATGCTATTAATTGCACTACCCTATTTGGGCATTATATTTTTATTACTTGTAGAAATATTAAGCATTTATTTCATCATGCCATTCCCAGGAAGTCAGCATATAAACTCTATATCCCTTTCATATTTTATTCATTCTCATATCTATTTATTAAGAATTACAGGAATACTGATTTCAATTTTTGGCCTTTATATCTTATTTACTGGCTCTCATGGTGTGATACATAAAGTCATCATTGGATTATTATGTATCATATTTATATGTTTTACATTTATAATTCATAATTCCATGTCTGCCGATAAAATGTTTTTACAACCCAATACGATAGCATTTACCGATATCAGCAATTCTGTTTTAGAACCAAATGATATAGTATTAGGAACTACTATAAATGGTGAGTCTAAAGCATATCCTTTAGAATATGTAGGTTATCATCATCAAATTAGAGATGTTATAGGAGGTGTTCCTGTGATGATAACGTATTGTACAGTATGCAGAACAGGGAGAATTTGGAGTCCAATTGTAAATGGTAAATTAGAAGAATTCAGATTAGTAGGAATGGATCAATTCAATGCTATGTTTGAAGATAAAACTACTGGGTCTTGGTGGAGACAAGTCAATGGAGAGGCAGTTGCTGGTTCGATGAAAGGGGTAAAATTATCTGAATTCCCAATATATCAAATGTCTTTTTCAGCATGGAAAGATAAATATCCACAATCAAAAATTATGTTACCTGATGTGTCCTTTCAAAAAGAATATCAACATTTAAAAGGATATGCACAAGGTACATTGCAAAGCACACTGATTGGTAAGAACCCAAATAAATGGCAAAATAAATCCTGGATTATAGGGATTACATTGAATAATCTTTCTAAAGCTTATGATTGGAGTGATCTACTTAAAAACCGTATTATTATAGATACCATAGGGTCTTCTACAATTATTCTTTCTGTTTTATCTGATAACTCTACTTTTCTAGTATTTTCAACACTTATAGACCAGCAGCAATTGCATTTTCATAAAACTGCAGAAGGGTTTTTATTCGATACTGAAACTCATTCAAAATGGGATGCCAATGGGAATTGTATAGAAGGAACATATCAAGGAAAACAATTATATCATATTCAGGGTTATCAAGAATTTTGGCATTCATGGAAAACATTTCATCCAGAAACAGAAAAGTATAATTAAAGGAATCTCATATTATCTTATAAACAGTTTTTTATTTTTCCTATTACACCATCACAAGTGCTATTCGTATTTTTGTATTGAACTATCTAAATTATAACCCAAATTTATTCTATACATGCAAAACAATGACGAGAAATTGTATAGTTCTGTTGACTATACTTTACTCAAAAGACTTCTTCATTTCGTAAAACCTTATAGGCTCACCCTTTTCTTTTTATTCCTTTTAACAGTGATTGCCTCAGGATTATCTCCATTACGTCCATATTTATCTAAAATTGGTATAGATACATATATTACCAATAAAGATGAATCAGGTTTATTGATGATTGTGGCCTTGGTACTTTGTGTGCTTTTACTGCATAGCTTTTTGAACTATATAACTACATTGTTATTGCAAAGAACAGGGCAAAAAATCCTATATGATATTAGAATGGCTGTATTTACTCATATACAGTCATTATCATTAAGAAGCTATGATACAATGCCCGTAGGCAGACTTGTCACAAGAGTAACAAATGATATTGAAGCATTAAATGAATTATTCTCTTCTGGCGTAGTTACTATTTTTTCAGATATACTCCTGATTCTGTTTATTGTTAGCTTTATGTTTGCGATAAGTTGGGAAGTAACATTAGTTACTATTGGGGTTTTGCCGGTTTTATTTACAGCTACAGTTATATTTAGAAAAAAAGTGAGAGTTGTCTACAGTGAATCAAGAAGGCTTATTGGAAAATTAAATGCATTCCTTAATGAATATATCACCGGAATCACAACTATTCAATTATATTCTCAAGAGAAAGCACGTTTTAACGATTTTGATGATATCAATTCAGAACATAGAGATGTACAATTAAAGACCATCTTTTATTATGCCCTCTTTTTTCCAGTTGTAGAGTTTACAAGTGCTTTAGCTTTAGCACTAATTTTATGGTATACTTCTACAAATATTTTTAATGGTATCATGACATTAGGCATTTTGATAGCATTTACCCAATATGCAGAAATGTTCTTTAGGCCTATAAGAGATTTAACCGAAAAATATAATACCCTTCAAAGTGCTATAGCTGCTGCAGAGAGAATTTTTGATATACTTGATACGCCAATCCCAACTAAAGATATCGTTAATGCTGCTAAAATGGATAGCATTCAACATGAAATATCTTTTAATAATGTAAGTTTTGGTTATGTTCCCAATAAACAAGTATTACATAATATTTCCTTTACTGTAAAAAAAGGAGAAATGATTGCAATTGTAGGTGCTACCGGTTCAGGCAAAAGTTCATTGATTAATCTGCTCTGTAGATTTTATGATATAGATCAAGGCACAATAACAATTGATGGAATTGATATTCGCACCTTACAGCAACAATCATTGCGATCACATATTGCATTAGTGCTTCAAGATGTATTCCTTTTTTCTCGATCAGTTGCTGATAATATCTCATTAGGCAATCCTCATATTACCAGAGATCACATCATTCAAGCAGCAAAAGCACTTGGAGCATATGATTTTATTCAATCATTACCACAAGGTTTTGATACCGTAATGATAGAAAGAGCAGGGACTTTATCAGTAGGACAAAAGCAACTCATTTCTTTCTGTAGAGCTTTAGCATTTAATCCAGATCTACTGATTTTAGACGAAGCAACATCTAGTATAGACACAGAAACAGAGCAATTGATCAATGCATCTTTGGATACATTATTACATAATAGGACATCTATCGTTATTGCTCATAGATTGTCTACAATTCAAAGAGCCGATAAAATATTAGTCTTGCATCAAGGAGAATTAAAAGAAAGTGGAAATCATCAAGAATTACTTGCCTTAAATGGTTTATATGCAAGACTTTATCGTCTGCAATATGTAGATAATAATATTCATTGATCTTTTTAGCTTTTCACACTCAAACAAAATTATTATGTTATAATTATTTCATTTTTAAAAGGGTTTTACTATGTCTGAATTTTTAATATTTTTACTGATTATCGGCTTAATAGTCGTATTGGGATCATTAAGAACTGTTTCACAAGGAACTGTTGCAGTTATTACTACTTTTGGGAAATATCGAAGAATCATGTCCCCAGGGCTTAATCTTAAACTTCCAATTATTGAAACCATTCATAAAAGAATCTCTGTGCAAAATCGATCAGCAGAGCTTGAGTTTCAAGCAATTACTGTAGACCAAGCAACTGTTCAATTCAAAGCCATGTTATTATATTCGGTATTAAATCAGCTAGAGGAAACGATAGTAAATGTTGCTTTTAAATTTGTTGATGAACGTAATTTTATGCAAGCCTTGGTAAGAACTGTTGAAGGCGCTGTGAGAAGCTATGTGGCCACAAAAAAACAATCTGAGATTTTATTGCTTAGAAGAGAATTAATTGAGCATGTAAAAGATCAATTAGACTCTACATTAGAAACATGGGGCTATCATTTAATCGATTTACAGATGAATGACATTACATTCGACCAAGCAATCATGGATTCTATGGCAAAAGTAGTAGCTTCAAATAATTTAAAAGCTGCTGCAGAAAATGAAGGCCAGGCTTTATTAATTACCAAAACCAAGCAAGCAGAAGCAGAAGGTAATGCTATAAAAATTAGTGCAACTGCAGAAAAAGATGCTGCTCAAATGCGTGGACAAGGGATTTCTCTATTCCGTCAAGAAGTTGCCAAAGGAATGAGCGAAGCGATTAAAGAAATGGATACTGCAAATGCTGATGCTTCTGTTATTTTATTTTCTATGTGGAATGAAACTTTAAGACATGTAGCAGAGCATGGGAAAGGAAATGTTATATTCATCGATGGATCTACCGAAGGAATGAATAAAACATTAAAAGAATTGATAGCAGTGTCTCAGGGTGATATTATGAAAGAAGCTAGAAAACATGGCTAATTATGTCATATATTCTTACAAATACTGCATTTAATGATCTTGGTAATAAAAAGAAGAGATTCAGAGAAGTTCTTGGTGATATTATTCAGCAAGATGAACTTGGTATCTATTGTTTAATTGTTCCAACTGGAAGACGTAAAAGGGCTCTTGAAAGGGCCCTTATTCGTGATTTTTATAAAGTACATTCCAAACCCACCCAACAACTTTCTTGCTATACTCTAGAAAGTTTTGTCCTTCATATTTTCAATACACTTTACCCAAAAGATCAGTATGCTATTATCTCTGATGCATATAGATTATTATTATTTGAGAAGGCTGCATTAGCAAGTTCACTTTCTTTTTTTTCTGGTAAAAATGAGAATTTATCTATTCATACGATAGAAAAATGTGCTGAATTGCTATATGGTCTAAGAATGGATGGAATTGACTCTCAATCATTATTTGCGGATATTCAACAAGCCATCGAAGACCCAGAAAATAGAACTTCTCATTCTATTAATGATCCTAGTCGTCTAAAAGATTTAGCATCAATTCTTAAGATATATGAATCCTATATTGGCAAAACTATTTTAGATTATCCAGCTGTATTACAATTAGTCATAAAAAAACTTCAGCAAGATCCATCTTTATGTCAGCAATTTGGCAATATACTCTTGGATGGATTTTCGGAATTCAGGGTACCTGAATTAACATTTTTATCAGCTTTTGCACATTCTAATACTCCTTGTGCTTGTTATTTAGAGTATTCATCTGATAATCAACCTATGTTTGGGAATTTAGATGAAACATTTGCATTACTTCAACAAGCAGGTTTTCAATCTGATACAATCCAAGACGCTTTTAGAACACCACAATCTTCATTATTCTCTCACTTAAGAGAATGGCTTTTTAATACCAAACAAACCAAATCATATCTTGGTAGTGAAGATCATATTACAATACTAGAAAGCACAACAATTCATAATGAAGTTGATTCAATTGCAAAATTCATTAAATGGAAGCATGAAAAAGAAAATATTCCATTGCATGAAATGGTAATTGCTACAAGAAATCCAGAGGATTATTCTGGTATTTTCCGAGAAATCTTACCATTGCACGGGATTCCAGTTAATATAACGGATAGGCCCAAACTAACTCACTCACCTTTGATTACAGCAATCTTTTCGATTCTAAATCTCCTGATTTATCGATATCAAAAAAAGGACATACAAAAAGTATTTAGTAGCGCTTATATCCGTTTACCTCATACTTCAGCTGCAGATATGTATAGACTTTCTATAGATTTTGAGTTAATTACCAGAAAAGAACGATTAAAAAGTGAATTTTCTCATTATAATTCAGAAACATATTGGCTTAATCAATTACACTATATCATTGCTAAATACAAGCATAATATAGATGTATTTCGTGTCCAAAATGACATGATAAAAGTAAAAGAATATGAAGAATTATTGGCATCAGCAACACGAATCTATTCAGCTATAGAAACGATTCAATCTCTTTTACCACCTTCAAAAACTTCATGTTCAACATCAGATTTTCTTGGATTTATTCAGACAACCTTACAGAATTTTGGTATTCTACAATCAATTGAAGAATTACCCTTACAACAAGAAGCATTCTCAAGTACATTTATCTCGATTTCTATAAAAGAAGAAATTGAAAGGGATGTCAGAGCATTAAAAACATTTATCGAAACAGTTCAAGAGTTAACTTTCATTCTGGAACATTCGCAAATACATACCTATTTAACATATCAAGAGTATTGTAAACGTTTACAGACAACAATTCGCGGGGCTAAATTTCAAGTAAAAGAAAAACATGGGACAGGAATTACAATTACTTCATTAGAACAAATTCGAGAATTAGATTTTAAGCTTATCATTATGTGTGGTATGGTGGATGGACGTTTTCCATTGCATTATACCGCAGATACATTTATGGGTAAAGAATTAAAAGAATCAGAAGAAAGGCATATAAGAAGAGAAAGAATGCAATTCTATTTGGCATTGATTCATCATTCCCCTATTGATTTTCCACGATCTTATTTATTTAGCTACCCAACTAATAGTAAAAATGGAGAGCACTTAATTCGTTCTCAATTTGTAGATGCTATCCTGAAAGTGACTGTTGAAAATCCTTCTCTTTGCACAATTTCTGATACTAAAAAAATTGAAGGTAAATCAGACTTTTTACAAGCATATACTTCACATGCCGAACAAGTTAATTATAGATTACAGAATGAAAGTAATGTAGATGACAATCAATCAGATTTACAATCTATTATGTCTTATGCAGCTAATTATTGGTCTCCAAAAGGAATTACTCAACGATTAGCAAACCCGCTTCAAGATAGCTCTATAAAAACCATATCAGATAACAAAGTATATTCTGTCACAGAATTAGATGAATATATAGATTGTGGATATAAATATTTTGCAGACAGAATACTCAAGTTACCATCTACCGAAACAGAATCGAATTGGTTATCTTCTTTAGAAAGGGGTAATTTATATCATTCAATTTTTTATCGTTTTTATACACAAATTCAACAAGAATATACTGATTCGATTTTACCTAAAGTTCAGTTAATTCCAGCTAAGCGTCTTGAATATGAAGATCTATTGCATCGCATTGCTGCAGAAGAATTATCATATATGTATTATGACCATCCTTTCATGGAACTTGAAAAAAGATCTATGTTTGGTGATATCTCACAAGGCATCAAAGGTACTTTAAGTAGATGGCTAGATGGTGAAATCGATTCCCAAAAGGATGGATTATTCCCTGCTTTGTTTGAAACAAGTTTTGGTGATAAATATAAAAGAAGCAATTTTATTCCACCAATACACATTACCAATCACATACTTTTACAAGGTAAAATAGATAGAATTGATATTTCCTTAGATAATTCATCTTTTAAGATCATAGATTATAAAACAGGAAAATTATTAATTAGCCAAAAAGATGTAGAAAGTGGGAATAAATTGCAGATGCCACTTTATATTAAGGCAGCTCAACATATCTTGGCACATCAATACAATAGTATAGATCCTAAAGCAGTAAATCCAACATATTATTCACTGCAAGACTTTAAGTCAAAGACTGCATTTAATAGAAATAGTGATATAGAAGAAAAGATTCAGTCAATTTTGGAAAAAACAGATCAAGATATTCTCAAAATGAAAGAAGGATATTTTCCTGTACAGCCACTAAATACCTCTTCATGTACATATTGCAATTATTCATCTATTTGTAGAATACATACCCAAATACCTTCGCTTTCTGAACAATTTTCTGAAGAGATAGATTCTAATTTATGATTATAGCATTTAATAAACCATTTGGTGTTCTTTCTCAGTTTACTTCTGATTCCAGCACATATCGAACATTATCTGATTTTAATTTTCCAAAAGGAGTATATCCACTTGGAAGATTAGATGCTGATTCTGAAGGATTATTATTATTAAGCGATGAAAAGCATATAAATAATGTCTTATTACATCCTGATAATGCTCATAAAAGAACATATTGGGTGCAAGTAGAAGGTGCTATTCAAGATTCAGACTTATTACCTATACGTAAAGGAACTTTAAGCATTCAAGGTAGGAAGCTTTTACCAGGCTATGCTGAAGTAGTCAATAATCCAGATATAGAACCCAGAAATCCACCGATAAGAGTCAGAAAATATATTCCTGATTCATGGATAAGTCTTACTTTGATAGAAGGTAAAAATCGTCAAGTAAGAAAAATGACAGCTGCAATTGGATATCCAACTTTACGATTAATACGAGTAGCTATTGGAAATTTTATGCCTAATGATATTAAAATTGGTACATGGCGAGAAATAACTTCCAATGAATTTGATTCAATTTTTGCTTAATTTTTGATACACTATGGATTGCTTATATGCTCCCGAACTTCATGAAGATTCTATATATATCAGTATAGATCAAGATGAAGTAAAACATGCTAAAGCACTTAGACTAAAGATTGGTGAAAGAGTGTTATTAAGCTCTGGTAAAGGTTTGATTGCTTTATGTACTGTACAATCTATCAATCATCAACAAGCTGTATTTTCTATTCATGAAATCAGAAAAAACATTCATGAATTACCTGGTAGATTTGCTATTGCAATAGGAATATTGCATAATAAAGAAAGAATGGAATACATGATTGAAAAACTTACTGAATTAGGTATAACAGACTTTTACCCTTTAATAAGCACACATGCTGAATCGCATTCTTGTGATGAAAAAAGATTAATGAGTAAAATGGTCTCTGCCTTAAAACAATGCAAAAGAAGTATATTACCTGTTTTACATAAACCTATTACAATTAATGATTTACTTACTGTTTCTACTCAATATACTATCAATATATTAGCAGATCCAAGTGGTAAGAATAACATTGAATATCCTCAGTCTACGAATAATAATTCGATAATCGCATTTATTGGTCCAGAAGGAGGCTTTTCTGCTCAAGAATTGCAAATAATGTCGTCAATTCCTACAATTCAAACATTGTCTTTAGGCAATAGAAGATTAAGAGCAGAAACCGCTGCAATTGCATTAAGTTCTATTATACAATATACTTGGCAATAAAATTATATTTTAGAGTAGATATATAGCAGCGCATACATATATAATCTCAATTTTTCTTTCTTACTTGAAAACCCTATGATGAACCGTTTCATACTCCCAATAATCATTTTTTTATGTTCATGTCCTTTTTTTAGCGCAAAGGCTCAGTTTACTGGTATTGATGCTAGCCAATTTCCTACAATTAAAGCATATGGTGGAGGTACTATTTTTAATAATGCAAAATCAACAGATTTTAGCATAGTAGAAAATGGACAAGCAATGCAAAATGGACTCTCTGTACAATGCTCAACAGCAGTCAATGATCCATCTGTGAATGTAGTTTTGGTTTTGGATATTAGCGAATCCATGAATGAAAAAATGAGTAATGGAAGAACCAAATTAGAATGGGTAAAAAATGGAGCTAAAAATTTTGTCAATTCCTTAATATTTAATGGAACTACACAATGTGCTATTGTTACATTTAATGGTAATTCTTATATACATTCTGGCTTTCAAAATAATGCTCAATCTGTATTAAATGCAATAGATGCAATTAGTTATGGAATCGGAGCAACCATATATGATAATCCATTAATCGACCCCAAAAATAGTGCAGTAGCATTATTTAAAACCACACCTTCTTGGATTAGAAGAGTTGTTGTTTTTCTTACAGATGGTACCCCTACACAAGCACCACAAACAAATAGCATAATTAATCAATTAAAGACTTTGAATGTCACTTTATATGCCATTGCTTTGTCTTTTGATGCAAGTCCTGATTTACGTACAATAGCTTCACAAACAGGTGGTACTACCTCTGTTGCATATAATGAAGAAATGTTAGTAAATATCTATAAAGAATTAGGAAATAAAAGGCCTACAATTACATATTGCTGGCTTACATATATAGCACCTTATGGATGTGACGATAAAAGTGTCAATAGAACAGTACAGCTTACTTTTAAGCCTACTAATTTAAGACAAACCTTTACATATACTGCACCTGCGAATAGTATTGCAAGTATTCAAAATTCTGCAATTACATTACCTCCCTTCCCTGATATTGCGCCTGGGCAGACAGCTACTCAACAGTATACAATTACTGCTGTTAATAGTGATATAAATGTGACAGGATTTTTTTCTAGTTTACCTGCTAATTTTTCGATTACTAATTGGGGTGGTTCAGTTCCGCCATTTCTACTCAAAAAGGGTCAATTTAGAACTGTAACCGCTCAGTTTACACAAACTTCTCCCAGAGATGTTCGCACAGGGTTTGTTAGAATAAATGGCACTCCATGTTCATCTGCTCCATTATACTTAAGTGGTGGTTCAAGAAAAGTTATTCTAATAAGTCCAAATGGTTCTGAGGTCTTTAGTTCTTGTGATTCCATTCTCATCACATGGGGCGGAGTAGAAGCATCTGATACTGTAAGAATCCATTATAGTAGTAATGGCGGTGCATCATGGCATATTATTTCTAATTCTGCAACAGGATTAAGCTATAAGTGGAAAGCCCCAAAACAAGATAATTATATGATTAGGGTTTCTGCATTTACTTCTAGGAATGGAAGTATATTTAATGCTACTGCTGGTGGTATCGGTATAGATACTATAGGAGGAATTGGTGTATCTCCAGATGCCTCTTCTTTTGTATGGACAGGAACCTATGATAAACAATTAACAACTAATTCATTAAGTATTAGCTCTACAAGAAATAAAGATATGTTTATTGCTAAATGCAAAGATCAAACAGTGAATTGGTTAAAAACAAGCTCTGTATTTTATCCAAAATATTTACCATATACTTCATGTGCTGGCAAAGCAGTCATTGTAGATTCTGCAGATAATATATTTCATATTTCTGAGATTGTTAGAACTGTTAATTCTGGAAGACAATCATTAATCCTTAGTAAAATTAGTTCAAATGGAAATATTGATTGGTCAAAAGAAATTCTTGGTACACAACAAAGCTTAAATGCTCATAATATTGGTAAGGATTCTATTGGTAATTATTATCTAACTGGTACCTATAATGGCCAATTAAGTGTGCAATTAAAAGCTGGTAATACTTCAAGCATTATTACAATTTTGCCAAAGCTTTTTACTTTAAGTTTTGATGCAAATGGTAATTTTTTAATGCTAAAAGATAGTATATCCCAATCATATCCTAAAATACCTGCTGATACAGCAAAAGATACTCTTGGATATGTGTATACGATTAAATCATATAAAAATACTCTTACTTTGAGTGATACTTCATTTAAAAGTGTTGGTTTACAAGATATAGCTATTAGAGTGTCAGGAAGAATAATGACACCTTTTGACGAAAGTGATGCACCGTTTTCGATTACTACCCCGCTTCTTACTACAACCGCCTCTACGATCAATTTTACGGGGTCTGAAGGTGTGCTTGTTGGAGCAAAAAAAGATAGTATTTTCAGTGGCTTTTTATGCAATAGAAGCAAAGCGCAAGTTGTATTAGATCAAGCACTTATACAAGGAATTGATTCTACACAATTTGAAGTATTACAACCGAATGCAGGCACTTTGATTCTACCAGATTCTTGTATTCCATGTATTATTCGATTTTCACCAACAACAAGTGGCAAAAAACAAGCTATTGTCGTTCTTGGTAATTCATGTATAAATGTTCAAGCAACATTATATGCCGATGCATATGCAATGTCTGCTTCAGTAACACCAATTCAATGGAATCAAAGAAGAGTAAAAACAAAAAAATCATTATTCTCTCTATTTAAAAATGAAGGTGAAATACCTTTAACTATTACATCTATATGGAATAAAGATATAAGTCATTTTGTACTTGAAAATTCTATCACCTTACCTTTGACAATTCTGCCTGGAGACTCTGTAGCATTACCGGTAACTTTTACACCAACAGATACAATACAATATCTTGATACTTTGATGGTAGAATGTAAAGAGTTGCAATCTCCTCTTTTAGCTTCTTTAGATGGAATAGGAACATTGCCTGTATTTTCATCCAAGGGATATTCATTTGCTGATTGTAAAACAGGATTGAAATCAACTGAGATTGGTCTTGTATCAACAATAAATACATCTCAGAACATGAATATGTATGTGAAGTCTGCAATACTATCACAGAATGCTGGTGACTTTACTATTGATTCGATGACAGTATTACCAAATTCTTTGAGTATACTTGATAGTCATAGAACTTTTATTGGCTTTAAACCTATAAAATCAGGACTAAGGACAGCATATTTAGTATTTGCACATGATGCAATTGCCGGTCCAGAAGAAAATCCACTCACCTTTGATAGTGTCCTTATTCAAGGTATTGGTATTTCATCTGAATTAAAACCAGATACTGTACTAGATTTTGGTACTATAAATAGCTGTGATAGAGCAATGAAATCGCTTGCGATTAACAATCCTAATGCACAAGATATTGCTATTATTGGTATGAATTGGGAATATTCACAATCTACAAATGCTTCGCATATCAATGCATTAGTAAATCTACCATTTATCATTCCAGCAAACGGAGAAACAAGATTTCCTGTGCAATTTATTCCGGACGGAAAACAATCATATGAAGCAAAACTTCATTTAATTTCAGAGGATTCTTCTATATATACTGTTATGATATTAGGTAAAGCAGAAACTATTGCTTCTGCAATTACCATTACATCTTCAAATCAATTGTTTTCTGTAAAGCCTGGTGAATCCCAAAAGATTGCAATTTCTGCTACATTAGCTAAAGATTTAACCCAACCATTATTACAAGCATGTACATTATCAGTACTATATGATCCATCATTGTATTCACTCCAAAATTCAATAGCCTCATTAGATAATAATTGGCAATGGACAGCAACCTCTATTGACAATCAAAAAGGTATAGCATTGATAGAAGGTAAAGCTACTATTCCATCAATTTCATTCCCAAAAAATAAAGTGGCTGAGTGTACCTTTGATTCATATTTAAACTTAGATAAAAAACAACCCATACA
>Ga0192647_100531_pt1 | contig 26808 bp, 28 predicted proteins | sample LauGreFa1BDMLBSN_2_FD_133046 | JGI IMG/M metagenome (GOLD analysis project Ga0192647, IMG submission 133046) | Freshwater lake microbial communities from Lake Michigan, USA - Fa13.BD.MLB.SN - reassembly | ecosystem: Environmental > Aquatic > Freshwater > Lake | place: Lake Michigan, USA... | reverse complement strand
TTGATCACCACCGCAGCTGTTCCTGGACGACCAGCGCCTCGCCTTGTTACCAAAGAGATGTACCAATCGATGGCGGAAGGTTCAGTCATTGTTGATTTAGCTGCAGAAAGCGGCGGCAATGTTGAAGGTTCAAAGCCGGGAGAAATTGTCACAGTTGGAAATGGGGTAAAGATTTGGGGCGGCAAAGATGTGCCGAGCCAACTCCCCTTCCATGCTTCCTATCTTTATTCACGTAACGTCGTAAATCTCTTGCTCTTGATGACCAAAGATGGCGTTGTAACTCCAGATTTCTCCGATGAAATTATCGATGCGGCTGCGCTTACTCATGGTGGCGTAAATCGGAAGGGTGCATAACATGGATGCAATTGCGATTATCTCCATATTTGTACTCGCAGTCTTCGTGGGCTTTGAGGTCGTGTCAAAGGTTTCATCCACTCTCCACACGCCGCTGATGAGCGGTGCAAATGCGATTCATGGCGTCATTTTGGTTGGCGCAATCATCGTTGCTGATCACAGCGAAACAGCCTTGGAATTGGGGTTATCGGTTGCAGCAATCGTGCTGGCAACAATCAACATGGTCGGTGGTTTTGTGGTCACTGATCGAATGCTTGAGATGTTCAAAGGTAAGTCTGGCAAACCTTCCGACAAATCAGCGGGCGGTGATAAGTAGTGAATCGCACGATTTATGACTTAATCGGTCTCAGCGCTGGCGTAATGTTTATTCTGGCTCTTAAGGGATTGTCACATCCACGAACTGCACGACGAGGAAACTTGATTGGCGCACTCGGTGCAACGGTTGCAACCGTGACAGTATTTTTCTACACCACCGATGGCGAGCTACCCCTCAATAATCTGGGTTGGATTATCGGTGCAATTGCATTTGGTGTGATCGTTGGAGTTCCGGCTGCGCGCCGAGTTCAGATGACTGCAATGCCACAACTTGTGGCGCTCTTCAATGGCGTGGGTGGCGGAGCTGCGGCTCTCGTTGCAATTGTTGAATACTTAAAGCTTGGTGCAAGCGCAACCACCGCGGTCGTCATCGCCACAGTCTTTACAGTCTTAGTGGGTTGTGTTTCTTTCTCAGGATCAATCGTCACCTTCTTGAAACTTCAAGAGCTCATGACGACGCGGCCGGTGGTCTTCCCTGGCGGTCGCTTTGTTATCGCCGCGACCTTGGCAGGAACTTTGGTCAGCGCAGGTTGGGTAGTTAACTCGCTTGGAACCACACCACTTCTTGTTTTAGCAGGGCTCTCGTTGTTATTTGGCGTGCTCTTTGTGCTCCCTGTCGGCGGCGCAGATGTTCCCATCGTCATCTCACTATTGAATGCATTTACCGGTCTTACCGTTGCGGCTGGTGGTTACGTTCTTGATGCAACGCTCTTGATTATTGCAGGAACATTGGTTGGTGCATCAGGAACGATTCTGACTCGCTTGATGGCTGAAGCGATGGGACGTTCGCTCTTTGGAACGCTCTTTGGTGCATTCACCGCTAAACCCCAAGATGCAGCCGGCGCTGCCGAGACTCGCCCCGTTAAATCTGGAACTCCCGATGATGTTGCAATCTTGTTGAATTATGCACGCCGCGTTGTGATTGTTCCGGGCTTTGGTTTAGCTGTGGCGCAAGCGCAGCACACCGTCCGCGAACTTGCCGATTTGTTATCGTCCAAGGGAATCGATGTTGCCTATGGCATTCATCCCGTTGCAGGTCGTATGCCAGGACATATGAATGTGCTCTTGGCTGAAGCAAATGTGCCATATGAGCAACTTTCGGAGATGGATGAAGTAAATCCAACATTCCCACAAACCGATGTTGCACTCATTATTGGTGCCAATGACGTTGTTAATCCTGCTGCAAAGACCACTCCAGGATGCCCGATTTATGGAATGCCTATTCTTGATGTTGCCCAAGCAGGCAATGTCATCTTCTTGAAGCGATCAATGCGCCCGGGTTTTGCTGGAATTGAAAACGAACTCCTCTTTGATTCCAAGACCACTCTCTTGTTTGGTGATGCCAAGGCCTCTCTCACAAAGGTTGTCAGCGCGCTTAAGGCGTTATAGATCCTGTAACTCTGCAATACAAAAGTTCCACTCTCAGTAATTGAATTTCAATTCATTTGTAAACTTCTTTACACTTCTCTCCAATTGGTGCTGATTTTGGGCATGCAATGTCAGTCCCTCTCGAAATCATCTGCACATGCGAGTCACCCTAGAAAAATGCGCTGAAGAGCAGATTATTGAGCTCCTGCACCAACCTGGAGGTTATGAAGCACTTGGGCACCTGATCTCTATCAACCCCGATAACTTAACAAGTGCTGGACGCATTGATTACCTCGCAGCTCTTGAAAAACAGAATTCATGGCTTACCTCGCTCATTCAACGTGCGACGCTTGCTATCGCAGGAGCTGAACCTTCCGAGAGTGACAACATGTGGGAGGGGGTTGATGAATCTGAACGTGAAGATGTCGCAACTGCGCTCCGTTTATCAGCCAACACTGCACAATCGCGAATCGATGTTGCTCGAGTTCTATCAAATCACTTACCAGCCACCTGTGAAGCACTTGCTAGTGGCGACATTTCCCCTAGTCACGCAACGCTGATTGCTCGCGAAACATCTGAAGCAATTAAGCGTGGTCTCTCTACCGAAGATCTCTATTTGGTTGAGAGTAAAGCTCTTGCCCACGCAGAATTCCATACCCCTTCCCAGGTGGGACGAAAAATAAGAATGCTCATCGCTCAAATATCACCGGAAACTTTTGAAGAGAGCGTTGCGATTGCGCGTGATACTCGAAGCGTTCGAATGTATCCAGAGAGTGATGGAATGGCGACGGTAATCGCACTTTTACCTGCTGAAGATGCCCAGACTGTCATGCTGGCCATCAACTCCTTGATTGGGTCACAGAGTTCCGCCTCCGATGCACGTTCCATGGGTATCAAGTCCACTGATGCGCGTTCCATGAATATCAAGTCCACTGATGCGCGCTCCATGGAAATGAAAAGAGCCGATGCGCTCACTGAAATTTGCGGAGACCTCCTTGCCCGAATCTCTGAGGATTACCAACCGCATCGACGCCCTGTATCTGTAAACATCACGATGGACTTACCAACAGCTCTTGGCCTCGCGGAAAATCCCGCTGAACTTGCTGGTTATGGTCCGATACCGGCTTCAGTAGCACGAACTCTCTCCGCAGATGGAAAGTGGCGAAGATTTATCACTGACCCCGTCACGGGAAATCTGCTCGACTACGGACGAGAGACTTATCTGCCTCCACAACAACTCGTTGATTTCCTCACGGCTCGAGATCGAACATGTCGCTTTCCGAGTTGCAGCCAACCAGCACGCGTAACGGATATCGATCACGCACAGCCTTGGGAAGAGGGCGGGATTACTTCAGCTTCGAACCTTGGCCTGCTCTGTCGTCGTCATCATCGAATGAAGACTCATGATGGTTGGAAGCTCACCAGTTACGAAGACGGGTCATGCCTTTGGATTACACCTGCCGGAAAGGAATTATTCGTTCCAGCTCGACCCATTCACGAGAGCGCCTGATTTATCTCTGCTCGACCCATTCACGAGAGCGCCTGATTTATCTCTGCTCGACCCATTCACGAGAGCGTGCGATTAATCTCTGCTGAATCAGGAGCCGAGTTGGCGCCAACAATGCCAGTCATTAGAAGTGTGTGCTCTAGCATCAACGCATGGAATCGTTGGCCCTTCTTGCTGCAATCATCATCTCCATTGCAGTCATTGGTGGACCACTTTCACTGGTCTTTTCATTGCTTCGAACCAAGAACCGGCGCAAGCACTTACAACTCCATCGCACAGTACAGAGGATTTATGCGGTTCTGATTATTCTCTTTGGTCTCCCTGCCCTGGTTGTGGGAGTACGACTCATCACCTTAGACATAGCAATTGGCGGCAAAGTATTTGGCTTCTTTGGGGTTCTGACAAGTTCAATAGCGCTCGTTCAACTATCTCGCTCTCGAAGGTAATTCAGCCGATTCACTCTCGAAGGTAATTCAGCCGATTCACTCTCGCAAGTAATTCAGCCGATTCACTCTCGCAAGTAATTCAGCCGATTCACTCTCGCAAGTAATTCAGCCGATTCACTCTCGCAAGTAATTCAACCGATTCGCTCTCGATAGTAATTCAGCCGATTCGCACACCTAAATAATTTGAGCGATACGAAGATTTCGCTATAGAGGTAGTGCTTTCTCTCGAATTAATACATGCTCTGTGCTGATACTGGTCTGGTGGAGGTGCCGGGAATCGAACCCGGGTCCTTCGACACTGATACAGGGCTTCTACGGGCGTAGTGTGCTTAACGCTTTCTCTGTCCCGGTTCTCATGCACACAAGTAACCGACGAACGCAGTTGTGTTAGATGTCCTTACCGACAGTCACAACGCTATCGGTCAGTAAGCTCCCTATCGACGTTGGACCCTGAGGCGGGAGCGCGCTCAGGCCAACGGATTACATAGTTCGCTTAGGCAGCGAGACTGTAATCAGACGAAGTTTTATCTGCGTCTAATTGGGTGCACGGGTTTTTGTGGTTAACGAGATCATCCCGGCTTCCTCGGCCCGCTTCCCCTGGCTCAACAATCGAAGTCGAGACCGTTCACCCCCGTGATTAACGTGGATTGGAAGCTGTTGGAGAATTGTACGGTAGTAAAAACACTCTTAGTTACACTGATATTCCCTGAGGAATCTCTCGTAAAACTAATCAGTCCTCGAATTTCGAGCGTCGCGCTCCACCACTTTTGCCCGAAGAACGTCGAGCTAACTCGCGATCAACTTCTCGATTAGCTTGTTTCTCCATCAACGCTGCACGCTTATCGTGTGCTTTCTTTCCTCGCGCAAGACCCATCTCAACTTTTGCTTTGCCATCTTTAAAGTAGAGAGATAACGGAATTAACGTCATTCCTCCCTCTTTGAGAGTTCCAATGAGTTTGGTGATCTCGCGCTTACTCATGAGAAGCTTTCTTTTTCTGCGAGGCTCATGATTGGTCCATGATCCCTCGTTATATTCAGGAATATGCACACCACTAAGCCAGAGCTCTCCATCCTCAACAAGTGCGTATCCATCTGTAAGGGTGGCGCGTCCAGCACGGAGTGACTTCACTTCCGTTCCCATTAGAACAAGACCTGCTTCAAATACTTCGTCAATGAAGTAGTCATGACGCCCCTTCTTATTCTGGGCGATTAACTTCTTGCCTACTTCCTTGACCATAGGTCAAGGGTATCTTTACTGCAGAGCTATTTCTTCGAAGTAAGCGAAGCAAGTCCACCAAGCACCTGGAGCGCCTTAATTCCTATTTCGGAGGAGCTAACCTCAAGATCCGGGATTATTCCTAATTCTTCAATCACTCTTCCTGACGGAGTGCGATAGAGAGCAACAGTTAATTCCAACTTTGATCCATCATCCAAGGTAACTAATTCTTGGACAGATCCTTTTCCAAAACTACGCTCACCAACAACGACCCCTCGATTACGATCCTGGAAAGCTCCTGCCAATATCTCTGCAGAACTAGCTGTATTGCGATTGATCATGAGAATCACTGGAGCGTTTATGGGTTTTGGATTCGATGCTTTAAAGAGCTTTTCATTTCCATTCACTTGATAAGAGACAATCACTCCATTACCAATGAAGAGTTGGGCTACCTTCACTGCTTCCTCAATTAAACCACCAGGATTATTTCGCAGATCAAGAATTATCCCTGACTTAAATTTTAATTTTGAGAGAGACTCAACTACATCTGCTGCAGTTCCAGTGCTGAATGAGGCAATTTCAATCAACGCAACAGAGTCTGTTACTTGGCTCGCTTCAACGGTTCTTACCGCAACTTTTTCTGTGGATAGAGTAGCCAGAATGCGCTTGTCCTCACGATCAACCAATAATTCAATTCTCTTACCTACTTCGCCTCGAATTAAAGCAATAACGGAGGTGAGAGATGCTCCACGAACATCAGTTCCATTTACTTCTAGCACTTGATCGCCAACGCCGAGACCCGAGCGTGATGCTGGAGAATCTTCCTGAATTGAAGAGATCTTTACTTGTCCTCCCCGTGACTTCGAAAGCCATACTCCGATTCCTGTAAACATATTGGAACTCTGTTCCTCAAGAACTTCGAGAGCACTCTTCGGGAAGTAATTCGCCCATTCATCGCCCGACGCTTTCAGAGCTCCTTCGATAGCAGCGCGTTCAAGAACTTCTCGATCAATTTGCTTAGTACCAGAATCCAAAATCGTGGAGATTGCTTCATCTACTTGTGTCGTTCCCGTCTTGCTTCCAACTTGAACACCAATACCAAAAATCAAACCCATGATTATCAAGAGAATCGTGGCTCTACGATAGAAATCTACATTTAGTTGTAAGCCTTCTTTAACTCTCTCAGGCTTAACATTCGAGACTATTTCATCACCATCGCTGATAACCGCATCTACGGGTAACTTTTTAACTTTACTTTGTCCGCGAATCACAGTGCGTTTCTTGGCGGAAGTCTGCGAGGAATTACCTGGCTTCTTCGCGGACATGTGGGGAAACCTCATTCACTAACTTAAGTTGGAGAAATTAGGGAGAGAAAGGTAACTCAGTGAAGCAATTTAACTCAACTAGCGAGTTAGACCTTGAGGTATTTACGCAGTGTTAGCACCGATGCCAGGGCCGAGACTACGAGCCCGGTACCAAGCAGGTATGCCGAAGCAAGCCAGACATCACTCCAAGTAAAGAAATTTGTAAAAGTTAACAGAGGTGCAATTCGGTCATCAATAACGTACTTCAAGCTTGAAAGAAGTCCAACAGAGAATCCCCAGCCCAGGATCGCCGAGAAGACTCCCTCCAAAATAAATGGAAGTTGAATTGAGAAGGAGCTCGCTCCTACAAGCTTCATTACATTGGTCTCGCGACGTCGATTAAAAGCGGCGATTCTCAAAGTGTTGCTAATAAGCAACGCTGCGGTAAGAACGCTCGCGAACCCAATTGCCAAGGCACCGTCACGCAGCACATTCAATAGTCGGAAAAACTTCTCCAAGATTGATCGTTGATCTTGTACGACATCAACGCCAGGTCGACCCGAGAAAGCACTTTGGACAACAGCAAATTGAGTTGGATCTTTAAGTTTTACACGGAAAGATTCTGGTAGTTGGTCTGCAGTTACGTTCTGAGAAATAGCAGAATCCTTAAATCTCTCTTGGAATCTATCAAACGCTTCAGATTGGGATTCGTAATACACCGTGTCTACAACAGGTAGTTCTTCTAAATCGTTTTGAATCTCAAGGCGTTGCTGAGCAGTTACAACTCCCCCAGCGCATGATGGCGAGTCAGAGAGTGAGCCACAGAGATAAACCGATACTTCAATCTTGTCGTACCAGTAATCCTTCATAACTCTCACTTGAGCATTCGAGAGCAAGCCGATTCCAAGAAGTGATAGAGATATGGCTACGGTAATAACGACAGCAAAAGTCATGGTCAGATTGCGGCGGAGTCCGATTCCTACTTCACTGAGAATAAATCTTGCGCGCATGGCTACCCCGTGTATCCGTAAACTCCGCGGGCTTGGTCGCGGATAACTTGGCCTTTATCTAGTTCGATAACACGTTTGCGCATCTGATCGACAATTCCAGCATCATGAGTCGCCATAACAACCGTGGTTCCCTCGCGATTAATGCGATCGAGTAATTTCATGATCCCAACTGAAGTTGCAGGATCTAAGTTTCCTGTGGGCTCATCAGCAATCAGAATGGCTGGATTACTTACATAAGCGCGTGCGATTGCAACGCGTTGCTGTTCTCCACCCGATAATTCACCAGGTTTACGATCTGCTTTATCTTCAAGGCCAACAAGCTCCAAAACCTCAGGAACTTCACGAGCAATCTCTTTCTTGGAGAATCCCAGAACATGAAGTGTGAAAGCTACGTTCTCTGCGACTGTCTTATTCGGCAGCAGTCGAAAATCTTGAAATACCGTTCCAACTTGGCGACGCAGCTCTGGAACTTTCCAATTCGATAGCGTTCCTAAATCTTTTCCTGCCACATGGATACGACCTGAGGTTGGCTTCTCTTCACGAAGCACAAGACGCAAGAAGGTTGATTTACCGGAACCTGAAAGACCCACCAAGAAAACGAACTCGCCCTTTTCAATATCGATGCTCACATTATCGAGAGCAGGTCGATCGGTCTTGGAATAGACCTTGGTTACGTTTTCGAAGCGAATCACGGGTGTGATTTTAGGTAGCACTCAGGTAAAAGTTCAGGATAAACCCGCCTATTTGGGGTGAGAAAAAACGCAGAATGAGGCGTTAAGCGCGGGAATATTGAGGCTTCATGCGCGGGAATCAAATGAGATGAAGGCGAGTGGAAAGATCGAGTTTGGTCGCGCAGCTAGGCCGAATATACGAAAGAAGTATTTTCGCTTACTTCTTCTCTCGACGCCAACGGATTCCCGCTGCGATAAAACCATCAAGATCACCATCGAGTACAGCTTGAGTATTGCCAGTTTCAAAGTCGGTTCGATGATCCTTAACCATTTGATATGGATGCAGAACATAGGAACGAATCTGATTACCCCATGAGCCAGAGGTATCTCCGCGCAGTGCATCAATCTTTGCTCGCTCTTCTTGATTGCGTTTTTCAAGGAGTTTCGATTGGAGTACCGCCATCGCAGTAGCGCGATTTTGTATCTGAGAACGTTCGTTCTGGCACGACACAACAATTCCCGTGGGAATATGTGTAATTCGAACTGCAGAGTCGGTTGTATTTACACCTTGTCCGCCAGGCCCTGATGAGCGATAGACATCAACGCGAATGTCTTTTTCATCAATATCAATATGATCGCTTTGATCAACGACAGGAACTACTTCAACACCTGCAAAAGATGTATGACGGCGGTTTTGGCTATCGAATGGCGAAATTCGTACCAAACGATGGGTTCCCTGTTCCACAGAAAGCGTTCCATAGGCATAAGAGCCCGAAACTCTAAAGGTTGTAGATTTAATTCCAGCTTCTTCAGCATACGAGGTTTCTAATACATTGACGCCATAATCATGGCGTTCGCAATATCTCAGATACATTCGCGAAACCATTTCAGCCCAATCTGCAGCATCAACGCCACCAGCCTCTGATCTAATAGTGATAAGCGCATCGCGGTGATCGTATTCGCCGCTCAACAGAGTTTGAACTTCAAGATCAGAGATAGCTGCTGTTAAAGAATCAAGTTCTTTTTCAACTTCTTGTCTCGCATCAACGTCATTCTCGTTATTGGCAAGTTCCAACATGATTGGCAGATCACCAATACGACTTTTAAGCCCCAAAACCTTATTTATGGTTCCCTGAACTCTTGATAATGCACTGGTTACCTTTTGCGCATTTTCAGGATCATTCCAAAGGTCAGGTGTGCCGGCTTTTGCCTCAAGATCAGCGAGCTGGCTCTGCAAATTCGGGAGATCTAAAACAGATTCAATAGATGCCAAGGTAGCGCTCAGCGCAGAAATCTCTAGATTGATATCGCGCTCGGCCATAGAACAAGGATAGTGGAGATTTCATAGGTAAATGGAACGGACTGAGACGCGCACATGATTGGTAAATTCTCGAGTATTAAAGATGGGAAGTTCGAATGGCAACCTTGAGCTTTCACTTAAGGATGCACTGAGATTCTCACCATCGCATTCAAATTTGCTAATTTCTATCTCTGCCTGAAAGCTCATAGCCGCAATCTCGCGACTAAAGGTTGTGCTTGCATCATTACAGTTGATTGGAATTGTGCGTTCTTGAGAATCTCCTGCAGAGACAATTGATGGCAGAGAGTAGTAGTAGCGACTCTCATCCAATTCCTGTGCAGCCCTCGAAAGCGCTGCTTCAGCCATTGTGATGAGCTCTCTTCTAGCGATGTACATGGAAGCAACATTTGCAATGAAAAATATGGATGACATGATGACAATGAAGTAGAGAACTATCAGTGGAGTGATTGAGCCCTCATCGTCAGATCTTGGCTCTCGTTTTATAAGACTCTGATTGGCTTTACTCTGATTGGCTTTACTCTGATTGGCTTTACTCTGATTGGCTTTACTCTGATTGCCTTGACCTTTAATGGCCTTACTATGAAGTTTCCTCACAAGCACGGCACCTCAGCCCTGTGATCGCCATTTATCAACATAGCCTTGCGCAACAGCAACAGCTTTGCGATGCCGATTCACTACTCCAATTCCAAGTACATCATCATTCAGTGCACGAAAGAGTTCTATTTTTACGAGAGTTCCAGGAGTCAGACATTTTTCTGCTCCGCACGAAATGTTGTAGGTAAATCTCCCATTGGTGGACTCAGAAGAGTCGTCTGACGCCTCCAATGCAACAAATTGATCTAAGACAAATTTCACACGTTCATGCCCTTCGCTCAAATTCTCTGCAGTGACGAATGCGCGCAAACTTTGTCGAGCCACATTCGAAAGATCCATCTCAGTGCGCGCTGCGTTGTGAAGAGCCAAAAAGAATATAAGGGCAGGAATGAATAATGGCGCTGCAATCAAGACAAACTCAACGACCGCTGAACCCTCGTCATCTCTCTCAGAATCAGCTGACCTTTCATTGACTTTCCTTGAATTAGCTGATCCCTCGCAAACTCTCTCAGATTTACTGGTCTGACGAATCTTGCACTTCGTCATGAAAGTCTTTCCCATCCATCATTCACTGCGCACACCCCTCTCATTCCCGCACGACTATTACGTGACTTGTTGCTTTCGCACTCTTTGGAGCGAAGGAACTGATCGTTGGGACTCTTGTTACAGACTGAGCTAAGAGAAGTTCCCCGCCACCAGGAATCGCAGCGCTCTGTTGATTAACGATGCGAGAGTGAGCAAAAGTAAATTCGCTACCTTCTGAACCAAAGAGTGCAGTCCTGCGCAATGTGCTCTGAAGATCGATAGTTTCAATCATTTGAAAACTTCCTGTAATCACCAATTGCATCACTAACAAGAAAAAGGCGGTAGTGGGAATCAAAGTAAGTCCAGCCTCTACCGATCCCTCGTCGGGAGATTCATTTTCATCTCCCTTTAGTAACTTCATTATCGAATACCGTTCATGGCATCGAGTGAATTGCGAAGAATGGTGCTAAGGCGCGGAGCTGCAATGGTCCAAATCGCGGTTACCAAACCTGTAGTCATTAGTACAACTAAAACCCAACCGGGAACATCACCACGCTCATCGTGATCAACTTCAAGATCACTGATTCTCCTATGCCCTTCTGCATCCCTGACTCTCTGTTGGAGTCGAAATAATGATGAACTTTGATATCTACCAGAAATTTCTTCTCTCATTTCGATAGATTTTCTCAAGGTAAAATCTGAACCCTTACGGACAACTGCCTTCATTAATCCCCCTAGTTATGAGTTTCTTGTAGGTTTCTCTCATTTTTACTTCTTAGTTTTGTATTGTTTTTGTATTGTTTTGGTTTTTTGTATGGAATTGCTCCGTTAACACTTGGTTCGCCGTGCAATACAGATCTTTCCCCTCACAAGCCCATGATTCAGAAATTTTCCTCGGTTTGTGGATAAGTGACATTGTTGAAATTCCCACTTCGCTTATATTTACGCACCCCTAACAGAGATATCTTCCTTTTACTCTTCTCACGAAAATGATCCAAGTTGTTGATATGAGGGCCAGAGAGCAAAAAGAATGGATATTGGGAGAATCAAGAAAACCACGGGAATCAAGAGTGCAATCTCGGCCTTGCCAGCTCGTTTCATAGTTTCGCTTTTGCTCGCTAGGCGTGAATCTCGTACTTGTGAAATCAGAATTGGAGTTAACGAAGATCCACGCTCAATGCCCAAAATTAGGCTCGTGATAAACCGACGTAGGACTAAAGATTGATTTCTTTGAACTAATTTATCTAATGCTTCAACAACTGATTCACCATCTTCAATGCCCTGTACCACTTCTGCAAATTTATGGCAGCTAATAGATTCCGACCGCATTGAGAGCAATGCAATTGCGCGTGCCGGCGAAATTCCTGAAGAGATGAGAACGGTCAGAAGTTGAATTTGTGTTGGCAACTCACCGTCAAACTCTTCCAACAGGTACTTTTCCTGGGAAGCTCGCTTTCTCTTCATCAAAACAAACAAAAGAACCAGAAGTCCCAATAAAGAAATCGAAGGTTTTATGAGCCGTGGTTGAACAAATACTAGACAGTAGATCAGGAATGTACACATTGTTAGACCGCCAAAATAAATGGGCAAGAAGGTAAGTCGCCTAGAGCGAGCACTATCTAAGCTTTTCTCTACTAATTCTAAATCTGACTCTCCTCGAATTCCATTTCGATTCCTAGTTCGATTTCTAGTTCGATTTCTAGTTAATGAAATGCCAAGCCCTTTCCGATTCGTGATTAATGAAGTGCGAAGCTCTTCGATTATTTTCATATCGAGTTTATCGGCCGCATTGATGCCATCGAAGCTCTCTTCACTAATGATCCATATACCCCACATCAATATCGGGGAGACGACAAGTAGCGATAAGAGTTGATGGTTGGAAAGAAAGTTCTCTATCAACGCAGAGCCCTCGGATTGACTGGCAGAGCTCCTACTTTCTCCATCCATAAAAAAGCTCCAGCGGTCATGAGAATTCCCAAGGTCAAGATCTGCAGACCTGAGGGGCTTGCAAATGCCTCCCGCGTGGAACTCTGTGTCGACAGCAATATGAGAAGAATCCAAGGCGCCGCGGTTGCTAACACTGCGGAGTTCTTCACCCAACCGAATTTCGTGCGAATCTCTTCTACGACAGCGAGGTCTTCTCGGACAAACTCGGCAAGTAGTCGCAACGCTGTATTTGAATCTTTACCTCCAAAATCCTTGGCAAGAACGAGTGTCTCAAACACTTGGTCAGAGATTGCAGAATTCGCATGGCGCTTCTCATGCAAAATCACCTGGGAAAAATCTTCGCCACGAAGCAATCTGTGTTCTATCCGAGTAAAGGTCGACTGCAGCGCTTTGGGTCCCCGACTCGAAAGTGAGATGACAGCTTCAGGAATTGGAATGCCGGATTGCAAAGCTGAGACAAGACTATCTATTGCCTCTGGCCAGGCGAGATCGCGCTCTCTAATCTTCGCTACTTCACGATTCTTGTTCACGATAAATGGAATTGAAGTTGCCAGGATTGAAATCGAAAGAGAAATGGGGGAACTTTTCGTGAGTGCATAGACAACTAAGTGAGTTGCAGCGATTACCGCGCAGAGAGTTAGCACCTTTGAATAACGGGTGTGAAACATGTGGTTGCTAGGAATTCGGTGGTCGGGAATTCGGTTGTCGGGAATTCGGTTGTCGGGAATTCGGTGGTCGGGAATTCGGTTGTTAGCAGTACGGAGGTTATGTGCTACCGAAGGGCCCTTCCGTGTACGTGTTTGCAATCCCCACGCCAGATAGATACCAAGCGCGCAAAGCGTTGCGGAGAATAGAGCAATCAAATTTGGGTTAGAGATGAAAGCCACGAAGGTATCTCTCTCCATTCCAAAGAAATTCATCTTCCATTTCAATATGGAAATTCTCAGAGCGATTGTTCACTCGGGACACCTGTTGAATCCGACGCTTGCCTTGGTTATCTAGCGCAACATGAACTACAAGATCGATAGCGCTAAAGACAGTGGGTGTGAGAAATTCTTGAGTGATGTTCTCTCCCGCCAGAAGAGGAAGTGTCTGTAGTTTACGTATCGCCTCCTGAGCTGAATTAGCGTGAATTGTTGCCATACCCGGAATACCAGAGTTAAGAGCAATCAGGAGATCTAAAGACTCTGCTTCTCTAATCTCACCAATCACAATTCTCGAAGGTCGCATTCGCAAGGCTTCCTTGATTAAACGACGAATGCTAATTTCGCCAACACCGTCGAGATTCGCTGCACGGGTTTGCATAGCAATGCAATCTGGGAGTTTAGGCTTTAATTCGAATACTTCTTCTATTGTTATTACTCTCTCGTCTAGTGGCACAGCACTGACTAAAGCATTCAATAGCGTTGTCTTTCCGGCTTGAGTAGAGCCACTCACCAAAATGTTTTGACGATCACGCACCGCATCAACAAGGAACTCTTGTAATTCAAGACTCATAACATCAAGCTCAACGAGGTTTTGTAGGGATTTCCCCCGCATCAAATGCTTACGGATATTGACTGCCCAATGCTCCGCAGTAACTTCGGGAATTGCGATGTGAAGACGACTCCCATCTGGCAAACGCGCATCCACAAAAGGATGCGAGAGATCAATTCTTCGACCACACCACATCAAGATCCGGTCCATGATTGATTGGAGTTGAGATGCAGTTAAAACGATATTTGTTAGTTCACTTTTTCCACCGCGTGCGATGTAAATCCTCTGCGGTGAGTTAATCCAAATCTCTTCAATCCCAGTATCGTCAATCAACGATTGAAGCGCTCCAAAGGGTGCAACTTCGATTGTTGACGATTTCTGTAGATCACTCGACGTTAGTTCACTTGCTTCACCGATACTCACAGGCGCTTTGTAGATGCTCCTGGGCTGACATTTAGACGTTTCAGGTTGTACTTCTGTGGAGAATCTCCATTAGTTGAGGCGCTGTCTAACCAGCAAGCACGGTGCGTATTCCTCGCGACATTGACTCTAAACTTCGCGGTAGACTCCGCCTCGTACAACTCTCTTCAACATGGTGGGCGTAGCTCAGCTGGTAGAGCACCCGGTTGTGGTCCGGGATGTCGCGGGTTCGAGCCCCGTCGCTCACCCCACTTCATGTTCGAGAAGTTTGTGGCAGTAACTTTTGGACCTACTGACAATCCTTGCTCTGCAAGATCCTCAACATCGCTTCTTTCTCGGGCTTAGTCAACCAGAGCCCGTACTTAACTTTTACTTGGATCTGGCGTGACACGTACGCACAACGGAATGGTTTGTTTGGCGGCAGCCATGTCGCGGCATCCCCATCACCTTTTTGACTATTGAGAGAACCTTTGACTGCTAGAAGATTGAGTGGATCGTTGGCAAAGTTAGTGCGTACTCGCTGACTCATCTGAAAAATTCCAGTCTGCCAAGCATTAGAGAGTGAGACAACATGATCAATCTGAACGAGTGAACTTGTTTTTTCACCGCGCTGAAATTCAATAATCTGGCCTGAGAATGGATCTGATAACACGCCTTTCTCAACAACGCAATCGCGAGTCCTCTCGCGAAAAACAATCGAAGTTAAATCGCGCTTGAGAATGTCATTGCGTGTATCGCATCCGTTGCGATCTACATCTGACCATTGCGGTCCAAAGGCGCCACGCGAATATCCCGTCTTAGGCGCTCTTCCCTTAACTTCCAACTTATCAATTTCTTGGATGGCGTCGAAGGTTGTGCTTTCAGCGCGTGCCGGGCTCAATAATTGAAAATTTACAATTGATGAGGTCGTGAGCGGAAAAGATGTGAGAGCAATCGATCCTGCTAGAGCGAGAGAGACGAAGTGAGAATTCTTTATCTTGACAAAAGATTTGGAGATGAATTTCTCAAAGCTTGATTCGGCGCTCTGCGTGAAGATGATTAGGGCACTTTCCCACCTCGAATTCATGGGCAGAATTCTCGCTCATAGCCAGTAAAAAGGACCTGGCTAAGGCTGGCTGGCATTTTTTAGCTATGCCAGCGAATTGGTATCCCCGCCTGCAGTGGTTATAGTGTGCCCTCTTGGTCGCACTATGGATCAATGGGTTGTTAGCTCAGTTGGTAGAGCAGGTGACTCTTAATCACCGGGTCGTAGGTTCGATCCCTACACAACCCACGTATTTCTAGCTATTAACAATTTATACAAACTTGAGGTTATCGCTAGCGCCTAGCCCTAGCACCCACCTGAGTGTGATGGGAACCAGGCTCTAGAGATTTCATTCGTTCTTAAGGATTAGCCGATGCCATGGCATTCGCTGGCGAGTTTATAGAGGCCCGCGCCCATAGCGCCTGCGCTATGGAATGCATTTGCCGTTCCTTTATTGAAAGCCTTGCAACTGACGGCATTTGCTGACGAGCTCGACATTGCACCGAAAGATACAACGAGAACTGTTGCTGCCAATGTTGAAAGAATTCGCTTCATTTTTTCTCCTCTCTGCGGAAGTCTCTATTTCCGCAGTGCAAGAGTAGGTACACAACCTTCAACTGCAGGTCGCTTGTTTGTCACAGCTTCAACAATTACCTGGCGAATTACTACTTCACAGAATGTGAAATTCCTATTGTCGTGAAAAAGGAATTGCCCTTAATTTCTTCTTTTCGTTGATAATCATGACCTCATCGCTCGTGGTTGATTTGATGAGTTCAAGAACTCGCTCTTTTTCCCAACGGATTTCTCCATCCATTGAGCCATCGACCGAACCATCAACCCTGGAATCCCACATCTGAACTTTTCCATCGATCTCAGCCTCAATCTCGCGAGCCAACAATGGATCCTTTGGACCAACGAGCACCACGAATTTTTCATGCTTAGGCTTTCGGACACTGATGGTGCGTTCGTGACGATAAATACTCCAGTGGTACCACGCAATGGCTGCGTTAGAAAGCAGAATTGCAATTGCAAAACGAGCTTGGCGTAGCGTTTCAATACCGAGTTGATTGTTGAGAAGATCATCAAGAAAGAGAAATACTCCAGTCAGCACGGAGATCACGGCTGCAACAGAGGCGACGCCGAAGAGCATAAGAAGGAATATGCGACGTGTTGGTGAACTCTGCTCAAGTCCATCCACTGCAACATGACGCTCGATACGCTGCCAGAAGAACCACCACACAGGTGAACCAACTAAAATCAAAGTTATTGCAAGCAATAGCGTGTTTGTGGAACTCGTTGTCGAAACTACCTCACCTGGAGTAATACTCTCGATAATTGCAACCAGAATCATCATCAATCCTGCTGCAGCAGCAATCAAGCTGATTCCAGAGACGATGTATTCATAAACACGACGTATCTCGCCACGAGCCCCGGCCGCGGCCTCTGGGATAGACGAATTCTCTGTAGCGCTCTTGAGAAGATTTCCGTGATACCACCAGACACCAAGACCAATAACCGCCGTGCCAAGAGCACTGATGGAGTCATCAAAGTGTTGCGATGCGATATCTGAAATTGTCTCTCCAAAGAACCAGACAAATGATTCATAGACCATGACGCTCAATGAAGTAATGAGTGCAATGAAGCCTCCTGCTACTCCAATAAGTAGCACGTAGGAGAACCAGAGCAGCTCACGCTTGAGGTTTAAGCCAACGCGAAGCCAGTATTGGTACCAAACTGGAAGCCCAACGATGATCAAAATCATGGCGCGAATAGAGGGATCAGTCTGTTGGAGTAGGACTGCTTTTTCATCGCTAGTTAAAGCAAGTTGAGCAACGCTGGTGACGAGATTTGCAACGCCAGTACTAAGTACACCTAATCCGATGAGCGAACCAATAATGTAATGAGCACGCGACTCTTCTTCTCTGCTTGTCGCCTGAATCAACTGCCAATGCACTATCCAAATCAATCCCCAGACTAGAAAACGAGAGAGCTCCTGTCCTTGAAAAGATTCGTTACCGAGCGCCCACAACAAGACTCCATATGCCGATGTCATGGAAGTTATAAGCGCAGTAAGCGAAACGATGCTCAGATATGCGTTCCACGCAACTGAATGTCGCTCTGATGGGTCTTCAGCAAGAGTCCGCTTGGTCCAGCGTCCAACAAGAAGATAAAGCGGTGCGCCTACAAGTAAGAACGTAATATCGCGCGCTAAATCAGTACGACTTTCGGCAATGACCTGTCCTGCATCAAAAAGTCTTCCAATAAGTCCCGCAACCCCTGAAGCTGAAACACTCAATAATCCAAAGAGGAGTGCATATTGAAAGAGGCGACGTATTGAGAAGGTATTTGGAGCGCCGTGACTATCTCGGACAAATAACTTACGAGCCACGACAATCAGAATTACCAGGAAGAGAATCGGTACAAGAAATCCAAAAATCATTTGTTCACCTCATCGCATGAGTAAAGAGGCCATGGAATTCCCAGAATCTTCCAAGCTCCACTTTCGCGCACTAAACGAAAATTGTGTTTCTCGGAGTACATGTCTCCGAAAAGTTGATCTTGATTCATATCGACAGCAACATCGATAAAGGCACGATCTCCTTCAATCTGGGCGTTGGTGAGATTGACGCGCACGGTATCTGGAATCCAGCTCCGGTCAATATCGGTTGCATCGCAGGTCGATGTCATCGAGAAATATCGAGCTGCATCTTCATTCTTCCCGTCAATCACATTTTTGAGAAATGACTGCACAACGCCCTCGGGGGTATTAGGAGCATAATCCCTAGTTTCTTTGGATGAAGTTAAAATCGCAGCAACGGCGGCCAAGGCAAATGTAAAGATAACAATGACAGCCAAGACTCGATTTGCTCCGCGTCTCGCATCGCTCATGAATTTATTATCCAGTGCGGGTGAATAGCTAGGTCGCGACAGACTCGCGACTCACTGAATATTCTCACCCACCACACTTTCTTTACTCTCGCATTTGGCTCGTCTAAAGCGGTTTATTACAATCAAGCCATGGCACGTAAGGGGCGCAATCCAAAGATCATTCTCTTTTATGGCTTTGCTCCTGTCGCCGACCCAGAAGCGCTTAAACTCTGGCAGATCGCGCTCTGCGAGCCTCTCAATCTCAAGGGAAGAATTCTTATCTCACCGCATGGCATTAATGGAACGCTGGGTGGAGATATCGATGCGCTAAAGGAATATGTGAAAACGACAAAACAGTATCCAGGTTTTAAAAAGATTGACTTCAAATGGTCTGAAGGGGCTGGCAACGATTTTCCTCGTCTCAGCGTTAAGACTCGTCCAGAACTAGTCTCGTTTGGAGTTCCAGATAATCTCAAAGTTACCGAAGATGGAATTGTGGGTGGTGGAAAACATCTCAAGCCAAAAGAAGTCCATGCCCTGGCTGAGAAATTGGGAGATAACTTAGTTTTCTTTGATGGCCGTAATGCTTACGAAGCAAAAGTAGGAAAGTTTAAGAATGCAGTAGTGCCGGATGTGAAAACTACTAAGGACTTTATCGCAGAACTTGATAGTGGAAAGTACGACCACCTAAAGAATAAGACAATCGTCACATATTGCACTGGTGGAATCCGCTGTGAGATTCTCACTACCGTAATGAAAGAGCGTGGATTCAACGAGGTCTACCAAATTGCTGGTGGAATCGTTCGTTATGGCGAGAAATATGGTGATAAAGGTTTATGGGAGGGTTCACTCTATACTTTTGATGGTCGCAAAACTATTGACTTCTCAGATGATGCGAAATTGATTGGCAAATGTGACTTTTGTCAGAGCCCAACAAAGCAATTTATCAATTGCGCCAATGATTTCTGTCATAACCAATATCTGATCTGTAGTACTTGTGAACTCGACGCAGACAACCTGCGTTGTACGCACGACAATGCCAAGCAAAGTGAAGTGACATCATTACATTCCGCTCAACCTAGATAACGTGGCTCAGGTCAATAAGAGTAAGAAAAACTCTCAAAATTTGAAGCGAGGTCGGCGTCCTATCTCGAGAAGAGATCATAAGTACAGCAGAGGCGTTGTCGCTATCGTCGCTGGTTCGAAGCGTTTTCCCGGAGCTGCACTTCTCACTGTTGGTGGTGCCCGGCGTGGAGGCGCTGGCTATGTGAAATACCTGGATAACAACACCACCGCAACCCGCTTGGTCCTTGGTGCTTTTCCCGATGTTGCGCCTATCAAGAATCTATCTGGTCAGAAAATAGATTCACTCGTTGTTGGTCCCGGTGCATCAACTCTACGTTCTCTCCCTCACCTGATTCCTGTGGTCCTCGATAGCGGCGCGCTCTCCCTAGCGCAAAGTTCACCTGCTCACCGCACTGCCAGGCAAATCATCGTTGTCACACCACATGAAGGTGAGTTGCGCGCATTGGGATATTCAATGCCAGAGAATTCAGTGACGAACGAAAAAGAATTAAGGGAGAGGCGCATTTCAACGGCGCAGAAAATCGCCGATGACCTCAATGTGATTTGTGTACTAAAAGGAAACCGCACCGTTATCGCAGCTCCGCATCTACCAGCCACCATCAATACGAATGGTGGACCAGAATTAGCAACGGCGGGAAGTGGCGACATCCTGGCCGGATTAATTGGCGCTTATCTAGCGAGTTGGAAACCAACAGATCATCATGAAGCGCAACGAGTGGTAAGTGACGCAGTACATCTGCACTCCGCTGCGGGCGCCCACGCAGCGCGCAGTAAGAAGTCAGTGGTGGCAACCGACATTCTTGAGTCATTGGCATACTGCTGATTAGATAGCGCCATGTCAGAGTTCATTCCCAACCCTGCGCGCGGCAAGGAAGTTTTCGAACTTGACCGCACCTATGTTTTTCACTCGTGGTCGGCTCAAGCCCAAATCTCTCCCCTTCCTGTTGCTACGGGTAAGGGATCGTATTTCTGGGACTTTGACGGGAAGAAATATCTTGATTTTTCCTGCCAATTAGTCTTTACCAATATTGGCTTTCAGCACCCAAAAGTTGTCGATGCAATCAAAGAGCAAGCTGAACTTTTAACTACTGTTGCACCCCAAGTTGCTAATGAAGCGCGCGGCGAGGCAGCCAAACGAATCGTCGAACTTTCTAGTTCGCACCACCAGAAAGTTTTCTTCACAAATGGCGGCGCTGACGGAATTGAAAATGCAATTCGAATGGCACGACTCCACACCAATCGCCACAAAATTCTCTCTTTCTATCGCTCCTATCACGGCAATACCACCTCAGCTATTTCGGCCACCGGTGATCCACGGCGTTGGCCAAATGAATTTGCATATGGACATGTGCACTTCTTTGGGCCTTACACATATCGCAGCTCGTTCTGGTCAAAGAGCGAGGAAGAGGAATGCCAACGCGCGCTCGAACATCTCGAGAGCGTCATAACATTTGAAGGTCCCAACACAATCGCCGCAATTCTTATTGAATCTGTTGTCGGCACTGCAGGCGTTCTCATTCCACCTAAGGGATATTTAGAGGGCGTTCGCGCGCTCTGTGATAAGTATGGAATTCTCTGGATTGCAGATGAAGTGATGTCAGGCTTTGGCCGCACTGGAAAATGGTTTGCTTATCAACACTCCAACGCTCACCCTGATCTCATCGTCTTCGCAAAAGGCGTCAACTCTGGTTACGTGCCCCTTGGTGGCGTAGTCATCTCCCAGAAAGTTGCTGAAACTTTTAATGATCGCGTTTTCCCTGGCGGTCTCACTTACTCCGGCCATCCACTTGCATGCGCAGCTGCTGTTGCCACGATAGATGTCATGAAGGAAGAGAAGATCGTTGAACACGCAGCACATATGGGTGAGAAAGTTATTGGTCCCGCCCTTCGCGCGTTAGCTGAAAAACATCCGGTTATTGGTGAAGTTCGCGGCCTGGGAGTTTTCTGGGCGCTAGATCTTGTTAAAGATCGTGCAACACGTGAGCCCCTTGCCCCTTATGCTGGAACGAGTCCTGCGATGAATGAACTTGTGGCTGAGTGCAAGAAGCTTGGCTTGATGCCATTCACCAACTTCAATCGTATGCATGTGGTTCCACCATGCAATATCTCTGAAGCTGAATTTAGTGAGGGCGTTGCAATTCTCGATAAAGCCTTTTCCATAATCGATAAGCATTACATCGGCGCAGGCAAGTAGAGAGAAATATCTGATGAGCGACGTCAAGCGCATTTCCCATCACATTAATGGTGCATATTGGACTGGCAGCGCAGAACGAAGTGGTGATGTCTATAACCCTGCCACTGGAAAAGTTACTGGAAAAGTAGATTTTGCTTCTGTCGCTGTCGTGGATCAAGCAATCGAAATCGCCACGCGCGCACAAGCAGAATGGCGCAATGCATCCCTTGCAAAGCGAGTTCAAGTTCTCTTCGCTTTCCGCGAGATTCTCAATGCACGTAAAGAAGAAGTTGCGCGCCTTATCACAGCTGAACATGGCAAGGTCTTATCTGATGCGCTCGGTGAAGTGACCCGCGGCCTTGAAGTTGTTGAATTTGCCTGCGGTATTCCGCACTTACTCAAAGGTTCTTACTCAGAAGGCGCATCAACCAGTATCGACGTTTATTCCATACGCCAACCACTCGGAGTCAGCGCAATCATCTCTCCATTCAATTTCCCCGCGATGGTGCCGATGTGGTTCTTCCCAATCGCAATTGCTGCGGGAAACGCCGTGATTATTAAGCCCAGCGAAAAGGATCCATCACCTGTAAATCTCATCGCTGAATTCTGGAAAGAAGCAGGGCTTCCTGATGGAGTATTTAATGTTGTTCATGGCGATAAAGTCGCAGTAGATCGCTTACTTGAGCATCCAGGCATCGCCTCTATTTCCTTCGTTGGATCAACACCTATTGCGCGTTATATCTATGAAACTGGCACAAAGAATGGAAAGCGCGTTCAAGCGCTCGGTGGCGCAAAGAATCACATGTTAGTTCTGCCTGATGCCGATCTAGATCTAGCAGCAGATGCCGCTGTTAATGCTGGTTTTGGTTCGGCTGGAGAACGGTGCATGGCAATCTCAGCTCTCGTTGCCGTTGAGCCAGTTGCTGATGCGCTCATCAAGAAAATCTCGGATCGCATGGCCACGTTGAAAACTGGCGACGGAACTCAAGGTTCCGATATGGGACCACTGGTTACTGCTGTTCATCGCGACAAAGTGGCCTCATATGTCGATGCTGGAGTTCGCGAGGGCGCCGCACTCGTTGTTGATGGACGTAACCCGAAAATAAATGGTGCAGCCGAAGGATTCTGGCTCGGCCCAACTCTCTTTGATCGCGTTACTCCAGAGATGAGCATCTATAAAGATGAAATCTTCGGACCAGTACTATCTGTGATTCGCGTTCAAAGTTACGATGAAGGTTTAGCGCTGATCAATAAACATCAATATGGCAATGGCACAGCAATCTTCACAAATGATGGTGGAGCAGCACGTCGTTTCCAGAATGAAGTTCAGGTGGGAATGATTGGCATCAATGTTCCAATCCCGGTACCGACTGCGTATTACTCATTCGGTGGCTGGAAGAACTCGCTTTTTGGCGATACCCATGCACATGGAACCGAAGGCGTTCATTTCTTTACTCGTGGCAAAGTCGTTACCAGCCGCTGGCTAGATCCCAGCCATGGTGGAATTAATCTTGGCTTCCCGCAGAATCGCTAATAGTAAATATCTAATGAAGAGATCTCTTCGTTAGATCTCTTACTAGATCTCTATAAACTTGCTCTTAACCGCAAGAGATCTAATGCAGCGACTGTCGCATCAAAGCCCTTATCTTCTTTACTCCCGGGTACGCCACTTCGGGCAATGGCTTGCTCGATGTTCTCTACGGTAAGAACTCCGAAACCAATGGGCTTACTCCGCGAGAGTGAAACCTGCATTACGCCATCCGTAACGCCCTGGCAGACATAGTCAAAGTGAGGAGTTTCTCCGCGAACTACGACGCCAAGCACGACTGCTGCATCTGCACCTGAATCCAGCGCATATTGTGCTGCGAGGGGCAATTCAAATGATCCTGGAACAAAAATGACAGGACTGATTGTCACCTTTGATTCTAAAAGTGCGCGCTTGGCACCAGCAATAAGCGCATCGCATACTTCTTTATGCCAGCTAGCTGAGATTACCGCTACCTTAAATCTACTCATATCCCCAAGGCTAATTTTTGGAACTGCACCTGACATTATTTATGTCCTAACCTTTCGCGCTTTGTCTGGATGTACTTTTGGTTGAATTCATTTAAGTCGCCGTGAAGATCCTCTGCAGTTGCAGAAATTCCTGCCTCGAGAAGCGTCTGTAGTTTTTGCGGGTTATTTGTCAGCAAAGTTACCTGCAAAAGGCCGAGTTGATGAAGAATCTCTACAGCATCAGCAAAATCTCTTTCATCAACGTCATGTCCTAAAGCAAGATTTGCTTCAACAGTATCAAGGCCTTGGTCTTGTAGTTCATATGCTCGAATTTTCTCGGAGAGTCCAATTCCTCGCCCCTCTTGATCGCGCAGATAAATAACTAGACCAGAACCATGAGATTCGATAAGGCTCATCGCTCGTTCAAGTTGGGAGCCACAATCGCAGCGAAGTGAACCCAGCACATCACCCGTCAAACATTCGGAATGGATTCTTAAAAGAGCTCTCTCATTCTTTGGTAAAGCGCCAAATCGCAGGACTGCGTGATCCACGCCGCCCCGTCCACTAAAAGTTGTGATCTGCCAATTCTGGTTCTGATCTGAAATCACGTTGCGGCGCGGTAGATCCGCCCAATGTAGCGGGCTTGCCTTTCGATCTGACGTTCTTGGATTGTCCTTACTCTCATCTCGCAAAAGTTGGACAAGTGAAGCGATAGTCACTACAGGTATCTGATGTTGGACTGAAAACTGTTGGAGGGCACTGCCACGCATCATCGAACCATCTTCGTTAACAAGTTCACTGATGACTCCAACTTCAACGTCGCCGACCATGCGACACATTTCTACAACAGCCTCAGTATGACCTTGGCGTCCCAGTAATCCATTTTCATGAGCAATCAGAGGAAAGATGTGACCTGGTCTGACAAAGTCTTCTGCGGTGGCTTTCGAATCGGCAAGGGTGCGAATCGTGTTTGCGCGCTCTTCAGCGCTGATACCCGTGGTGATTCCAGCCTTTGCATCAACGGTAACTGTAAACGCAGTTCGCTTAGTATCTTGGTTGTTCTTTACCATTAACGGAAGATGGAGTTCTCGTGATCGAGCTTCGGTCATTGCAACGCAAATTACTCCAGAGGTATATCGAATCATGAAGGCGAGTTTTTCTTTCGTTGCAGCGCTCGCAAGAAGAAATAGATCTCCTTCGTTCTCGCGTTTTTCATCATCAGTAACTATGACAAAGCCGCCTTTTTTAAAGGCGTCGAGAGCACTCTGTATCTGGGAGTTATTCATGACTCAACCCTCTGTTCTGTGCGCCAAGCAGTCGCTCCACATACTTAGCAAGAACATCAACTTCAATATTTACTCGCTCTCCAGGCTTCTTATCTCCAAGAGTCGTTTTCTCAACAGTCTCCGGAATCAGCCACAGAGTGACTGTTCTTGTACTGTCCACAATTTCTCCGACCGTGAGTGAAACACCATCTACACATAGCGAGCCTTGATTTACAACATACTTTGCAAGATGCGCTGGAATCTCAACAACAAATTTTTGCCACTTCTCTCCCATCGCATTAGTTACAACTATTCCTATGCCATCGACATGTCCTTGAACAATATGTCCCCCGAGACGCGCATCGACTCGTGTTGCTAATTCGGCGTTGACTCTCGCTCCGACCGTCAGATCCCCCAAATTGCTAAGTTTTAAGGTTTGCACCATCACATCAGCCTTTACAAGTGTATTTTCGATAGCGATTGCCGTAAGGCATACGCCATTAATGGAGATTGAATCTCCGATGCTAAGTTGATGGGCTAGGTTTGTTTCGAAAGTGAGTACTGATGATTCACTTCGTTTCTCTATCCCGCGAATGATTGCTTTATCCTGTACTAGTCCAGTAAACATTTATCGACCTCCCGTTAAAGAAGTGAGTTTTCGCGATGAGGAAGCAAGCAACTGAATCTTTATATCTTCGCCGGTTCTTGCTATTTCCCCATAAGTAAATGAGATTCGATTCTCCAGAGAATTTACACCGAGATCTGAGACGAACGATGTTCCAGCACCAAGTAGTGAAGGTGCCTGATAAAGAAGAATCTCATCTATCAATCCAGCTCGAATTAGTGCGCTATTAAAGCTTGAACCCGCTTCAATCAGTAGTTGATTCCACCCGAACTCTTGCGCCATAGAAATTATTTGGTCGATGTCCCGTGACCGTATGTATCGTGTTTCAGCTTTAGCGTTATTGATATTAAATTGCGCGGGAGTGGAACGCTCCCCCATGACGATACGGATGGGGTTCTTTTTTCGTCCCGAAGGGTTGACTTCATCCCCAAATCGCGGAGTTAGATCAGGATTATCGGCCAACACCGTGGCGGTCGTAGTGACAATGGCATCAGCCTGATTGCGCAGCAACGCAACGTCGCGCCTCGACTCTTCAGATGTAATCCATTTCGACGTTCCATCTGCTGCTGCAATCTTTCCATCAACTGTGGCAGCAATTTTCGAGAGAATCCATGGCTTACCCGTTGTGATCTTCTTCAACCAGGCACGATTTGTAAAAGCGACTGTCTCTGTTTCTATTCCCTCTATCACTTCAATACCCGCACTCCGTAATTTCTTAGCGCCACCTTCTGCAATCGGGTTAGGGTCACTCACTGCAAATACAACGCTCTTAAATTTCGCCTCAATAATGGCGTTAGAGCATGGGCCAGTTTTTCCATGATGGTTACATGGCTCTAACGTGACAACCAGCGTGCATTGAGAGAAATCAGTATGTCCGGATAGCTGGGCCTTTTTCATTGCGATTACTTCGGCGTGCTCGCCACCGGCGTGAAAACCTATTGCAATCTCTTTATCTTGGGCATCAAGTATGAGAGCCCCCACAATCGGATTGGGAGTTGTTAATCCGAGACCGTGCGTCGCACTTTCATTAGCGCGCAACATCGCGCGTTGCAGTAGCAACTGTCGAGATGAATCTGCGTTAGTCATTTCGCCTTCCGGTTCGAGTAACTCCGGGGCGCAAAAGAAGGTACCGCTGACTTAGATGGCGACGTCACAACTCGACGCATGCAGGAATAAACCAGCATAAAGCCAGATAAATCTAGCGAGCGTGTTCCCTCTCATCCGGACTTTAACCGTCGGTCTTGGAATTTCACCAAGTCCACCGTTAGCTGGATGCAAACGGGTCGCAGACTGTGACT
>Ga0192647_100530_pt1 | contig 26825 bp, 27 predicted proteins | sample LauGreFa1BDMLBSN_2_FD_133046 | JGI IMG/M metagenome (GOLD analysis project Ga0192647, IMG submission 133046) | Freshwater lake microbial communities from Lake Michigan, USA - Fa13.BD.MLB.SN - reassembly | ecosystem: Environmental > Aquatic > Freshwater > Lake | place: Lake Michigan, USA... | reverse complement strand
ACGTTCGGGACGTAGAGACCGGAGGTTCGAATCCTCTCACCCCGACCAACGCCCGGCCAAGATGAGCCCATTGAATTCTTTAATTCAGTGGGTTTTTTGTTGCCTATTCCATTGTTTTGGGAAGTCTAGAGGTGCATGCCTACGCACAACGCCCTGAACCAAACCGAGGTCCAGTTGTACCAGTGACACTTGGGAAAGCAAATCATTTGTCGACTGCTCGCGCCAATAGTATGGCTTTCCGAGCCGCATGCTGAAGCGCTTATTTTCTCGGTTTTTGTCATGCTCGATCCTGCGCACAGTGGATGATTGCCGTTAAAAGCTTTTAACCGTACGGGCAGTGCCTTATCTACAATACCTAAATACTATTTGCCCACCCCGTTTGCAATGCGACAAGCCTCTCAACACCTAGATGACCTTGCTTGGACCAGTTGGCCTGAAGACCAAATTGCCGTCCGTGGCAAGGCGCAATGGAAGGAGCTATTGGGCAGCGGTTCGGCATGCGAAAACGATATGACCATGGGTGTTGTTCGCATTCAGCAAGGTGAATCGCTTGAGCCGCATCGCCATGCACAGCCGGAAACCTATTTCACCCTGTCGGGACGCGGTACCGTCACCATCGAAGATGTGGAGCACCAGGTCGACCCTGGACGGATGTTGTTCATACCTGGTAACGCCCGGCACCAAATAAACAATCCGTATGAAGAAGATCTATTGATCCTCTATGCGTTTGCGATCAGTGATTTCACCAAGATTCAATACCACTTCTAAATGCCGCTCACCCATTACGGGCCAGCCAGCAAAGCGCATGAGGCACCAGGCATCCCTCCAGATGCAATTACCGCAGGTCTTGCATTCCCTAGAATGCATTCGATCAAATCCCAACCTATTCCACCGGAGAGCACATGCTGAAGTTCTTTTATAACGCGGCCCCGAACCCCATGAAGATTGCCCTTTTGCTTGAAGAGCTGGGCTTGCCCTATGAAGCGATACCGGTGGATACCAGGCTGGGCCAGCAGTTCGCCCAGGAATACTTAGCCATCAATCCCAATGCCAAAGTCCCCGCTATCGTGGATGGCAATGTCACAGTTTTTGACAGCAATGCGATTTTGCTGTTCTTGGCTGATCGGGAAAAACGCTTTGTCAGCCCGGATATGGCAAGCGCTGAGCGCGCAGAAATATTGTCATGGCTGATGTTTATCGCAAGTGGTATCGGCCCTTATTCCGGACAGTCTGTGCATTTCCGTCACATGGCACCAGAACCAAAGGACTATGCCTTGAATCGGTACGACTACGAAGCACACCGCCATTGGGGAATTCTGGAAAAGCACCTTTCTGAACGTACGTTTATGGTCGGCGAACAATACAGTGTGGTGGATATGGCCTTTTGGGGTTGGGCGCGCCTGCTCCCCTTTGTACTCGGAACCGGTGATGCCACCTGGGTGGCGTATCCCCATGTCAAACGACTGCTAGACCATATCAACGCGCGACCAGCATCGCAACGTGCTGAAGCATTGAAAACCCGCCACAGCTTCAAAACCGAAATGGACGCCGATGCGCGCAAGTTTATGTTTCCTCAAAACGAGCGTTTGGCGAAGAATGGATAGTGTCCACATGCCATTGGCCTGACTGTGCCTTTGGCTAGTTTCATTAAAGAGTTGGTTGCTGCGCCTTTTGCGCGCAGCAACTGCCATCCGGATAAAGGCGGTATGCCGCCTACGAGCAATAGCCTATAGGCCGTTTTAAGTGGGCGTTGACTGACGAGGAAATCAGCATTTTTGCGCTGGACGCCTTCATCGCCCTTGGCGTAAACCCCAAGGCCAAAACCTCTGCAGGGGCCTTATGCTCGGCACCTCTTCGTTGGCTTATTAGGAAAGTTCCATGCAATTGAATATTCGTAGCCTTGCGCCACTGCTAGCCATCCCGATGGCGCTCATGCTGGCAGTCCCGCAGTCGGCACTGGCTCAGGCCTGGCCGAGCAAGCAAGTGATCAAACTGGTGGCGGTTTTCCCACCGGGCGGGTCGGTTGACCAGGTGGCGCGCCTGCTGGAGCAGCCCTTGTCCCATCAACTAGGCCAAAGCGTCATTGTCGAAAACAAGGGCGGCGCCTCAGGTGCCATTGGAACCGCTGCCGTTGCGGCAGCAGCGCCCGACGGCTATACCTTTGCGGTGGTGTTTGACACGCACGGGGTCAACCCCAGCCTGATGCCTAATTTGGCCTATGACTCGCGCAAGGACTTGGCGCCGGTCGTGCTCATAGGCACCGCGCCGATGGTGCTGGCCACCAACGCTGGCTCCGAATTCAAGACATTCGCCGATGTGGTAGCCGCCGCAAAAACCAAAAAAGGCGCGAGCTACGGCACCATAGGTACTGGCAGTCTGGGGCATCTGGCCATGGAGCTGCTCGGCAAGGGCGCGGGCCTGGATTTCCAGCACATACCGTATAAGGGTGGTGGCCCCTTGATGAACGATGCCGTCGCGGGGCATGTTCCACTGGCAATCGGGTCCGTCTTTCTCGTCAAACCCCACGTGGACAGCAAGCGCATGCGCCCGTTGGTAGTGACAACCTCCAAGCGTTCGCCTGATTTACCCGATGTACCTACGCTTGCCGAAAGTGGTTTTGCTGGATTCGATGCACCCGCCTGGTGGGCTGTGCTGGCACCAGCGAAAACGCCCCCCGAGATCATCAAGCGCATGAACGAAGAGATCAACAAAATCATGCGAAGCCCCGATGCCGCTAAACGCTTGGACGCGCAGGGAATTGACGTGGTAGGAGGAACGCCAGAGGCAGCACGTGTATTTATCGAGCGTCAGATGAATGTGTGGGCCAAGGTCGTGAAGGACAATAACATCCAGGCGGACTAAGTGCGCCGGCCCGCCGCGCGGGCCGCATTGCGAAGCTAAGTTTCCGGGCTTATCTGCAGTGCTACCAGTATGCGTGCCACCATGTTGTAGGTGGCGATGGCGGTGGTGATCTCGACGATCTGCGTCGGATCGAAATGCTGCCGAATTTCCGCGAACAGTGCGTCGCTTACTTTGACGTCCAAGGTCATTTGGGCTGCGTACTGGACGATAATTTTTTCGACTGCACCCAAGGCAGCGCTGCCGGGAACAGCGCGTGGGTCCGCATCTACAAACACGCGCAAGGCGTCTAGTTCAGCCTGGCTTCCACCGGCTGCCAGAAAATCTGGGGCATGGTGGTGGTATTCATAATCCGCCCCGGTTAGAAGCGCTACCGTACAAATGCCAAGCTCTCGCAATTTGCGGCTGGTAGGCAAGCCGGTACGCACCTCCTTGAGATAGACATTCCAGCCCCGGGCGATGGGCTCGCTCCAGAGCAAGGCCTTGTCCAAGTTGATCAGTGCGCCGCCGCGACGCGCAAGGATCGCTTCTACCAAGTCGGTGGGCTGCGGTTTTTGTTCGGGCGTCCAATCAGGAATGCGCATAGATTTTTTTGCCAAGTAAAAAAGTAAGTATTGACCGAAACTCCGCTGGGCAAATACGCATGGATTTTTCAATGCAGTACCAAGTCCGGCATGCGGGTCGGGGCATCATAAATCAAGGCAACAAATAGACTTATCAATGGAGGCGCCCATGTTTTAGTTGCTAAAAGTCACCGCATGTGCGCGTGTTTTTGGGCTCTTTAGGTAGGCGGCGCTAAGGCCCAGGCTAGGATAATTTATGGGACCACATCCACCCTTGCGGCGTTTTAGCTGCGGTAATGGTCATCGGTGAACTTTGCGGCCCTTTGTAACGCACTTGCATGGGCCTTCATCGCAAGCGCAGCGCTTAAGTCCCGCATCAGGCTGGGATCAGCATTGAGCACGGCTTCAATTTCATTTGCTTTGGGATGTCCGGCCACCTGCAAGACACCACCTGCGGCCGAGAACTCCGCAACGGCAGTGAATCCTATCCCGGCATGGGCTAATTGGGCCCTGACACGCGCGGACACGGCTTCCAGGGCTTGGTCTGCGGATTGAACTGGGGCGGCTTCGGACCCACCGGCCGCACTTAGCTGCACTTTGTGGGACGCTGCAATTTGTGATTGCGCATAAAGTCGATGCGCCTGGGCAGAAATAGTCACCACGGCATCGGCACCGTTACCGGCGGGCGCCGGTCTCGCTTGATTGGCACCGGCGCTATTAAGGGCCGTAGCGATCGGGTATTCCGGCGCGTAGGCATACTGTCGCTGACCAATGACGCTGCTGATTGACATGTCGGCAAATCCTCTAGATTGCCAGACAAAAGCAAAAAATATGCCTATCAATTTCGTGGTCACGCGATCAGTCAGCGATAAGACTCCCGAAAAGGTCTCAGCAGGCTGGGTGATCACCTCGGCGTTGAATCAAGGGAGCGCTCTCAAAAATCTGCAGTCGGCCAGGTGCCGTCCCTCACGGAAATTAGTTATTGAGCCTATCGGATGCCGATTTCAGGTGACCCTTGGCCTGCACCAGGGTCCCCGCCTTACCTAATCCAAAAGCCGGCATATTGGCATATACATTCTCGTAGCTGCCCGGGCTGGCCTTATAAGTTTCGTGCCAAATACCTACGGTGCCGTCGGTGCCAATCGCTTTATTAAACGCCTGCCAGGCCGGCAAATGCGCAGCGTCTTTGTTTTTCGCGTAGTCCATCAATTGTTCGATGGAGCGCCAATATTGAACCAGGATGATGGTGCGCGAAAACCACATTTCATGGTGAATAAGCCCCAACTCGGGCTGGGTGTACAACTCTTTGAGCATTTTTGGCATCGCACCAAAGACCGGCAATAGCTTGTGCAGCAGCCAGGGTTTGTTGAGCCGCATACCGATAAGAAACACCACAAAGTCCCCGTCCATCTTTGCGGTCATTCGATCTTTGTAAATCATAGATATCCCAGTTAAAAATGGTAAAAAATGCAATTGCTACAGGTTGGAAGTACGGTCTGGTTGACAGTGCTTGTTGCTAGATGGCTTTTTAGGTAGCCATTTTGAATCAGAGGCCCGAACGGGCAGCGTACCTGCGAACAGTGGGTGAGGAATTTGCCGATCTGGTGTTGCGCCGGGCGTCACCCTCGCAAGGCGGTCGTGCCGGTACCCGCTAGGCAGCGAGGCCTAGACTCCGCCAGCGCGTATGGGCTAGGCCTTCAGGTTCTACAGGCAGCTGCTGCTTAGCCCGCAAATAATGGTGGGTGAAGACATCCAAGTAGGCATCCAGAGTTTCCGCGGCCCGGGCCTCGCCGGCCAACTCCAGACAAAGCGCGGCGACTTCACTGGTACAGAAATGGTCGTCGCGACGCGATCGTCGCAGTTGGTAGTGCGAGCGCTGCGAGGGCGACAAACTGAGCACGGGAAAACGGTCCAGATAAGGGCTCTTGCGAAACATCTTGCGCGCCTCTGCCCATGTGCCATCCAGCAAGATAAACAAAGGACGTTTAGCGCTGGCCACACAAGCCTCTTGCACGGCGTGCACTACGCGCGCAGGCGCAGCATATTCGCCAGGAAAGACCACATAGGGCTGCCAATGCGGGTCGGCAAGGAGTGCCAGTAAAGCAGGGTCAGTTTCCGTACGAACCCAGCCGAAGGCGAAGGTGGTAGCCACCACGTCGGCCACTAGCCAACCGGTATTGCTGGGTTTGAGCGGCTCGATATCGGCCATCAGCAAACACATGCCAGCGCCTGTAGACGAGCGCGGGCGCAGATCACACAGGCAGTGACTGGGCACGAGACGGCACCCAGCGCAGCGCTGACCCTTGATGCCGCCACGTGCGAGAAAGGGTTTGGAAGCGCGGGCCAGTCGTTCGGCGCGCAATCGGGCTACGGCATGCGGTGAAGGGGAAGCAAAGTACATCGCTACCAAGCGTACAGGAAGACGCATACCAAAAACAGCCCCGAGCACTGTGGACCCACACCGGACGCCCTAGCCAAACAATGGCTGGTAACCATATTTAAATAATTTAATGAGTTATAGGGAAATCATCTACTTGCTTTGGTATGGACGTTTTTGCAGTCGCAACGTTCAACTCTGCAAACTCCGCTCGCCAGTATTAATACGCAATAGGAAGCGACATGGACGGATCGTTATGCAGGCCCCAGTAGGTCTGCTGCATTTTGCGTGTCACCGGGCCTATGGCGCCAGCAGAGATGGGTTGGCCGTCTACCCGAGTAACCGCAAGCACGCCTCCGCCTGAACTTGAGATAAACGCTTCATCCGCGGTGCGTAATTCCTCAGCCAGCACAGGACGGATTTCCATTTCCACGCCTAGGGAGTCGGCCATCTCGATCACGGTCCGGCGTGTCACCCCTTCGAGCATGCCTTGATCAGGCGTAGTCAGTCGCCCTTCGCGCACGCAAAACAGGTTAAAACCAGGCCCTTCCACCACATGGCCATAGGCATCGACCAAGACTACGCTGTCGGCGCCCCCGTCCAAGGCCTCCAAAAGGCCCATGGTTAGATCATTCCAATGGTAGTTTTTGGTTGTCGGGTCCACCGAGGCCGCAGGAATACGCTGCACCGAGCTGATGCGCAAATGCAAGCCCCGCAGTCGCTGCTCTTCGTTGGCAATCCACACGTAGGGGACCGCAAACGCATAGAACTGGTTCATGGCCTGGCGCGGATCGCGCGATCCCCAAGGCGTTTGACCGCGCGTACAGAGCATTTCTACATAGGACGCGCGCAGTCCGCTAAGCCGAACGCATTGGCTCAATATGGCGGTGATCTGTTCGTCCGTCACGCCTGGATCGAGACGCCAACTCTGGCAACTGCGCTTAAAGCGCTCCAGGTGTGCATCCAAGCGGAAGAATGCCCCGTCCCATACCGTGACAACGTCATAAGTGGCATCGGAATGCAGGAACCCAAGGTCGGTGATCGGGATGCTGGCCTCTGCAATGGGTACATAGTGGCCCCGTACAAAGGCACATCCTTTGGAATAATCTGGAACTTGATTCAAGGTCATGTCGTAACTCCAGGCTAGTGGGCTCAAGCCAAGTATCGTTGATCCCATTGCGCTGAAGTAAAGCTTTCGCGCGGGTTCAGAGAACCCAATGCAGACGTCGCGCTACACGCTACCCGGGATAGGGGCTTGGCTTAAGAAATGCCCCAGATCGTCGCGTAATCGCGCTAACACGGGCCCCCACGCTCTTTCGCGATCCTGCCGGTAAAGCCTGGCCGACGGATACCAAGGGCTATCCTGGCGATCAAGCATCCAGCGCCAATCGGGGGCAAAAGCCAGGGCAATCCACGTCGGCTTTCCCAAGGCAGCCGCTAAATGCGCCACACTGGTATCCACCGAAATCACCAAATCCATGCAGTCACACAAGGCGGCCGTATCCGAAAAATCATGCAGTACATCACCAAAAAATAGGATGTCGCTTTGTTCCAGCGTATTGCGGTCGCTTGCACTAAGCTCTTTTTGAAGGCATACGTAGCGAGGGCCATTTGGCAGACAGGCCAGCAGCTCTGCCAAGGGAATACTCCTGTGGCGGTCTTCTCGATCCAAAGAGTTGCCGCTCCAAGCTAAGCCGATTCGGCCCTGCGTCCTGTCACCCAAGCATTGCAGCCACTGTTCCCGCTTGGGCGTATTGCTTTGCAAGTAGGCGCCGTGGCTAGGTATCGCATCGACGCGCGTATGAAACGCCAGCGGTAGACTGAGCAATGGGCAGTGGTAATCAAAGTGCGGGAGCGCATCGCCCTTAGGGATCAGCAAATCGACGCCTTCCATGCTACCGAACAATCTAACGAGCGCGCGCGGCACTTCAAGCACCACACGGGCTCCCCGGGCCTTTACGAGCTGGGCATACCTGCAAAACTGAATACTGTCCCCTAGCCCCTGCTCCGCATGCAAAAGCACGGTCTTACCATGCAAAGGCTCCTGGCCAAGCCATAGCGGCTGCGCGAAGTTGCGCTTGCGGGATGTGAAAGTGTCGCGTTGCCAACGCCACTCATACAAGGGCCAGCCTTGCTCAAAATCACCTGTGAGTAGCAAGTCGATTGCCTTGTTCCAATAGGCGTCCGCGTAATCTGGCGCAATCTGGATGGCCTGCTGATAACTCGCAATCGCCAGCTCGGTCTGCCCCAAGGCCTGCAACACAAGCCCCCGATTATTGAATGCCTGCGCATAACGCGGCTCGCAGACGATCGCCTTGTCGTAGCTCGCAAGCGAGGCTTCGAATTGGCCTAATTGCGCCAGGGTATGTCCCTGGTTGAACCAGGCTTGTGCATAATCCGGCGCTAAAGCGACAGCTTCCTTAAAGTCGGCCAGCGCGGCATCCAAGCGCTGCATTTCTTGCAACACTACGCCGCGGTTATTGAGGGCTTGCGGGTACTCTGGTTGGATGTCGATGGCCCGTTGAAAACTGGCCAAGGCCAGATCGCTACGCTTTTGCTCGTGCAAGAGCACGCCACGGTTGTAATGCGCTTGCGCATAGTCCGGCTCGCATGCGATAGCCTTGTCGAAACTCGCCAGAGCGTCGTCCCAGCGGCCACTGTCTTGCAATGCGACCGCCGCGCTGTTGTGCGCTTGGGCATAGTCAGGTCGCAGTGCAATAGCCTGCGCGTAAGCAGCCAGCGCCTCATCAACCTGCCCCAAAGCCTTGAGCGCCAGGCCCAGATTCATATGCGCCGAGGCATTACCGGGGTTTGAAAGAAGTGAATTGCGAATCAGTTCTACCGCCTGGGCGGCGCGCGCCTCCTGCAAGGCAATGACGCCCAGCATATGCAGGGCATCAGGCTGAGCGGGGTGCTCCCGCAACATTTCTGTATAGCGCGCTGCCGCTTGCACCAAGCGCCCCTGCTGTTGCAGGGCCAAACCAGCATGAAATAGTTGGGAGGCCTTATCTATCGCCGCATTTTCGCGGCTGCCCGGGTGCAGGACGCTAGGGCTGGTCCGGTTGGCACGCGGCTTTTCGGTCATGGCCGGATTCTATCGAGGGGGCAGCAGGCTCGCCATCATTTGCCGCGCCTCATGAGCCCGGTAAGCGCCTGTGCCGCACCAGAATAAAGGCATTTAAACTGCAATCCATACCACACCTTCCACAGAAAACACCTTCACATGACAATTCTGGTCACCGGCGGCGCAGGCTTTATCGGCAGCAATTTTGTATTGGATTGGCTGGGCCGCAGTAACGATGCGGTCGTCAATCTGGACAAACTGACCTACGCCGGGAATTTGCGAAACCTAAGCGCCCTCGAGGGCAATCCCAAGCACCTATTTGTCCACGGTGACATCGGTGATGCAAGCCTGCTGGTATCCCTGTTGGAGCGCCACAGACCGCGGGCTGTACTCAATTTCGCAGCAGAAAGCCATGTGGACCGGTCGATCAGCGGTCCGGCGGCTTTTATTGAAACCAATGTGGTCGGAAGCTTTCAATTACTCGAGGCGGTACGCGCTTATTGGAAAAGCCTCGTAGCTGCCGAGCAGCAGGCGTTTCGATTTCTTCAAGTTTCCACGGATGAAGTTTATGGTTCGCTTGCCCCGGGCGAGGCCGCATTTACCGAATCGAGACGCTATGAACCCAACAGCCCGTATTCCGCTTCAAAAGCCGCCAGTGACCATTTAGTCCGCGCCTACCACCATACCTACGGCCTGCCGGTGCTCACCACCAATTGCAGTAACAACTACGGGCCCTTGCACTTTCCGGAAAAGCTCATCCCACTGATGATCGTCAACGCGCTGGCTGGCAAACCGCTACCGGTGTACGGCGATGGCCAACAGGTCCGCGACTGGCTCTATGTGACGGACCATTGCGCGGCCATACAGGTCGTCTTGTCCCATGGACGCCTAGGGGAAACCTATAACGTGGGAGGCTGGAATGAAAAGACCAATCTTCAAATCGTCCATGCGGTCTGCGCTTTGCTCGATGAGATGCAGCCCCGCGCGGACGGACAAAGCTATGGGGCGCAAATCAGCTTTGTGGCCGACCGGCCTGGCCATGACCGCCGCTACGCCATCGATGCACGCAAAATCAAGGATGAATTGGGCTGGAAGCCGGCTGAAACTTTTGAAACTGGCCTGCGCAAAACCGTGCGCTGGTACCTAGACAATCCAGATTGGGTCCAGGACGTGCAATCGGGCAGCTACCGCCAGTGGATATCTGACCAGTACCTGAACCGAGCGTCGGAGCCATGAAAATACTGCTTTTCGGACGCCATGGCCAACTGGGTTGGGAACTGCAACGCAGCTTGCAGACGCTGGGCGAGGTGATCGCCCTGGACAGTCAATCGACAGCGAACCCGGGAAACCTATGCGGTGACTTTTTGGACCTTGACGGTTTACGCGCGACGGTGCGCGAGATAGCACCGGCACTGATCGTCAACGCAGCGGCATACACCGCGGTCGATCAAGCCCAAAGCGATGTGGATCGGGCGTTCGCCATTAATGCAGCTGCCCCGGCTTTGCTCGCAGAGGAGTCGCTGCGCTTAGGCGCCTGGCTCGTCCACTATTCGACGGATTACGTCTTCGACGGCAGCGGCGACAGCCCTTGGCGCGAGGAGGACATCTGTGCACCCCTCAATGTCTACGGCAGTAGCAAGCGGGAGGGGGAAATAGCGGTGGCACGAAATCCCAGGCATTTGATATTACGAACCAGTTGGGTATATGCCGCGCGAGGCGCTAATTTTGCAAAAACCATTTTGCGCCTAGGCGCTGAGCGCGAAACTTTACGGGTTATCGACGACCAGATGGGAGCACCCACGGGCGCACCTTGGCTGGCTGACGCCACCGCCCATGCCGTAGCGCAGTTATTGCGCAACCCCGCACTCGCTGGCTTGTACCACTGCACAGCCGCCGGCCAGACCAGCTGGTACGCCTACGCCCGCTTCGTACTGGAAGAAGCCGCCGCTTTGGGTCTGCCAGTCAAAGTGCCACTAGACGCAATTTTCCCGATCAAAAGTAATGAATATCCCGTCGCCGCACACCGTCCTTTAAATTCTCGTTTGGATTGCGGGAGATTTTCACTTAAATTTTCGATACACTTACCATTTTGGCAAATTGGAGTACGGCGTATATTGCAGGACATCGCGGAAAACCACCAACCATGATAAATACCAATAATATGAAGCGAAAAGGCATCATCCTGGCCGGTGGTGCCGGCACGCGCCTGTATCCAGCCAGCCAGGTAGTAAGTAAACAATTACTGCCTATTTACGATAAACCCATGATCTATTACCCGCTTAGCACCCTGATGCTGGCGGGAATCCGCGATATTCTTGTCATTTCAACGCCTCAAGATACACCGCGTTTTCAACAATTGCTAGGCGATGGCAGCCAGTGGGGCTTAAATTTGCAGTACGCCGTCCAAGCGAGCCCAGACGGCTTAGCGCAGGCTTTTTTGATTGGTGAAGAATTTCTCGCTGGCGACCCGAGCGCCTTGGTCTTGGGTGACAATATTTTTTACGGTCACGATTTTTCTGCTCTGCTACTGAGCGCCGATGCAAACAAAGTTGGGGCTACGGTATTTGCCTATGCGGTTCAAGACCCACAACGTTACGGCGTCGTTGAATTTGACGACACTGGACGCGCAGTCGGTTTGGAAGAAAAACCGGAGAGTCCCAAATCTCGATATGCCGTTACTGGTCTGTATTTTTACGATCAGCAAGTAGTCGATTTAGCCAAACAAATTAAACCCTCTGCGCGCGGCGAACTTGAAATTACGGATCTCAACCGGCTTTATTTAAACGCTGGGCAGCTGAACGTACAAACCATGGGGCGCGGCTACGCTTGGCTGGACACAGGTACCCACGAGTCGATGCTGGAGGCGGGCCAATTTATTTATACGGTGGAGAAACGCCAAGGGCTCAAAGTCGCAGCCCCCGAAGAAATTAGTTGGCGTAATAGATGGATTGATTCGGTGCAGTTAGAAAAATTGGCGCAGGCACTCGGTAAATCAGACTATGGAAATTATCTGGTGCGTTTACTTAAGGACAAGGTGTAATGATGCAGGTGACTCCAACTGCCGTTGACGGAGTGCTGCTGCTCGAACCTCAGGTATTTGGCGATGCACGTGGTTTTTTCTTGGAAAGCTATAACGAAAAAGCTTTTGCCCAGGCCACGGGCTTGAAAGTCCATTTTGTGCAAGACAACCATTCCCGATCACAGCGCCATGTTTTGCGTGGCATGCATTTTCAAGCCAACAAGCCACAAGGCAAATTGGTCCGCGTAGTCGCTGGAGAAGTTTTCGATGTGGCCGTAGATATCCGGCCTCATTCTCCTACCTACGGCAAATGGACAGGGGAAATACTGTCGGCTGAAAACCAGAAGCAGTTATGGATGCCTCCCGGACTTGCACACGGTTTTCTGGTGCTGTCAGAGAGCGCAGATTTTTTGTATAAAACTACCGATTATTACGATCCGACCTCGGAGCGATGCCTGGCTTGGAATGATCCTACTGTAGGTATTCATTGGCCGCTTCGCGATAAGGCACCCACTATTTCATCCAAAGATGCACTGGGTATGTCTTTTGAAATGCTATGAACGAGAGCACGTTGGCGGTAATTGGCGATACGCCGGCAGGCGTATTACCCGGTGTGGCGCGCGCCTTGGTCGCAGCAGGCCATATTGATTTGCCGAGCGTCCAGAAAGCCTACCAGCGATCACTGAAAAAGCGTAACAGTTTGGTTTCTGAATTGGTGGAGTCTGGAACCATGGGTGCGCTAACACTGGCGCAGGCTGTCGGCACTGCTTTCTCCACACCATTGCTTGATCTCGATGCGGTCGATATTACATCTTTGCCGGATAAGTTGATTGACGAAAAAATCTGCCAAGATTATCTTTTGCTATGCCTTGGTAAACGCAATCAGGCGCTGGTGATCGCAACCGCCGACCCATCCAATCAAGAGGCTGAAGAGAAAATTAAATTTATCACCCAGCGCAACGTCGAATGGGTGGTTGTCGAACACGACAAGCTGATGCGTGCCTTAAAGGCCAGAGGCGCCCCGATCACCGATTTCATCGGCAGCGACTTCATAGAAGAAGATTTTCAGGATGCGGAATTCGTAGAAGAGCCGCAAGCCACAGCGGAGCTGGAAAGTGAAGTTGACGATTCACCGATCGTACGGTTTTTACAAAAAATGCTCAGCGATGCTTTTCTTATGGGTGCATCGGATTTGCATTTTGAACCCTACGAGACCACCTACAGAGTCCGCTTTCGCATTGATGGCGAGTTGCGGGAAATTGCCAGCCCTCCGCCAGCCATCAAGGACAAGCTCGCATCTCGGATCAAAGTAATTTCTAGGATGGATATTTCCGAGAAAAGGATTCCACAGGATGGGCGCATGAAACTCAAAATGTCTGCCGACAAGACAATTGATTTCCGGGTCAGCACCTTACCAACCTTGTTTGGTGAAAAAATAGTAATTCGTATTTTGGACCCGAGCAGTGCCAAACTTGGAATCGACGCTTTGGGCTATGAAGAGGCAGAAAAGCAACGCCTGTTGCGCGCTATTGCCCGTCCCTACGGGATGATTTTGGTGACTGGTCCTACGGGCTCAGGAAAAACAGTATCTCTTTATACCTGCTTGAATTTATTGAATCAACCCGGTGTCAATATTGCCACCGCTGAAGACCCTTCAGAGATCAATATGCCTGGTGTTAACCAAGTGAACGTTAATGATAAGGCGGGCTTAACCTTTGCCGCCGCCCTGAAATCTTTCTTGCGGCAGGATCCGGACATTATTATGGTGGGCGAAATTCGCGATCTGGAGACCGCTGATATCGCCATGAAAGCGGCCCAAACCGGACATTTGGTTCTTTCGACCCTGCACACCAATGACGCACCCACCACATTGACGCGTTTGCGCAATATGGGCGTGCAACCCTTTAATATCGCTGCCAGCGTCATTCTGATTACAGCGCAGCGCCTGGCGCGTAGGCTATGCGTTAAATGCAAAGTGCCGGTCGAACTGCCCGAGCAAACTTTAAAGGAGGCAGGCTTTAAAGAAGAAGATGTAGACGGAAGTTGGAAACCCTACCGTCCAGTGGGTTGCGCCGCTTGCAACAATGGTTACAAGGGCCGCGTCGGCATCTATCAGGTCATGCCCATATCCGATGAAATTCAAGCCATTATTTTGCGTGATGGTTCGGCAATGGACATTGCTGCGCAATCAGAGCGCGAGGGCGTGCGATCCTTACGCGGTTCGGGTTTAAATAAAGTGAAATTGGGATTAACCTCTTTGGAGGAAGTGCTGGCTGTGACGAACGAGTAAATAGGGAGGCATAAATATGGCAACGCAAACCATGCGGCCAAGTCGCAAAGATAGTGCGACCGGTGGAGTTTTCAACTGGAAAGGTGTGGACCGTAAAGGCCAGGCCATGCAAGGTCAATTGCGTGCGGCCTCGGCGATCGCTGCGCGTGAAGCCCTTCGCAAACAGGGCATCAGACCCACTGCGGTGAGTGAGCAAATATTTGCTTTGGGGCAATCCATAAAACCCAAAGAAATCGCCTTGTTTACGCGCCAACTGTCGACCATGATGAAGTCAGGCATTCCCTTGCTTCAGTCGTTTGAAATAGTCGGCCAAGGCAGCACCAATCCTTCGCTTGGGCGAATGGTCCAAACGATACGCAGGGATGTCGAAACGGGGACCTCCTTAAATGCAGCTTTTCGCAAACATCCAAAGCATTTTGACGAGTTGTATTGCAATCTTGTCACGGCTGGAGAGAGCGCCGGTATTTTGGACACCCTACTCGACCGGCTTGCGGTCTATATGGAAAAGACCGAAGCCGTAAAAGCCAAAATTAAATCAGCTCTGACCTATCCGATTGCGGTGATGGGGGTAGCTGGCATTGTGGTAACCGTCATCATGCTTTTTGTCGTTCCGGCTTTCAAACAAGTGTTTTCTTCGTTCGGAAGTGAATTACCTGGCCCCACGTTGATGGTTATTGCGATTAGCGAATTTTTTGTCAACTACTGGTATCTTCTTTTTGGCAGCATGGTAGGCGGCTGGATATTTATCTCTCGCGCCATCAGTGCGAGCCGTTCCCTACAGGCCAAAAGAGACGGTCTCTTATTACGCATTCCGGTATTCGGCAGTCTCATACGCAAAGCTTGCATAGCGCGTTGGACACGAACCCTGGCGACTATGTTCGCTGCGGGTGTCCCTCTAGTAGAAGCACTGCAGTCGGTAGGAGGTGCATCAGGCAATATCAAGTACATCGACGCAACCATCGCGATCCGGCAGCAAGTTTCATCCGGCGTTTCGTTGACTGCTGCGATGACACAGTCGGGGATGTTCCCCTCCATGGTGCTGCAAATGTGCGCTATCGGCGAGGAGTCAGGCTCGCTGGACTATATGTTGGGTAAATCTGCAGACTTTTTTGAGTCGGAAGTGGACGAGGCGGTTGCCGGTATCTCCAGCCTCATGGAGCCTTTCATTATTGTTTTCCTTGGCACCATTATTGGCGGTCTGGTCGTTGCTCTGTACTTACCGATTTTCAAAATGGGGCAGGTAGTCTGATGGCCGCCGATATTGCCAATTCCGGGACCCTCCTGCTTGCCCTGTTAGGCCTGCTCGTTGGCAGCTTTTTGAATGTGCTCATACATAGGCTTCCCAAGATGATGGAATTGCAATGGACAGCCGATTGCGCACAGGCGTCCGAGCAAAGTACCCCCGACGCTACGCCCTTCAACCTCATGGTTCCACGATCGGCCTGCCCGCAGTGCGGCGCGGCCATCGCCTGGTACGACAACATGCCCCTACTCAGCTACGCACTACTTCGCGGCCGGTGCCGGGACTGCCAGGCACCCATCAGCCCGCGCTACCCGCTGGTGGAGCTGGGCAACGCACTGCTTTTTGGCTTTTGCGGCTGGCATTGGGGCCTGAGCCTGGCTGCCTTAGCGTGGTGTGCGCTCTCAGCTGCACTACTCAGCCTGGCTTTAATCGACTGGGACACCACCTTATTACCCGATGCCATCGTGCTACCCATGCTGTGGCTGGGCCTGATCGGCGCGGCCATGGGTTGGACCGGCATCGCGCTGGAGGCTGCTTTGTGGGGGGCGGTCGCCGGCTACCTGGTGTTGTGGAGTGTTTACTGGGCCTTCAAGTTGGCGACCGGCAAAGAAGGCATGGGGTATGGCGACTTTAAATTGCTGGCCTGCCTGGGCGCCTGGTTCGGGTGGTCGGCTCTTGTACCCGTACTATTGATGTCTTCCATTATTGGCGCTGTGGTGGGCATCGTGCTTAAGTTCAAGGGGGGCTTGCGCGAGGGCGGGGTGATGCCCTTCGGCCCCTTTCTGGTCGGAGCAGGCTTGGTCACCATGTTCTGGGGCACTGCAGGCCTAGCCCCGATAATCCCTTGACTATGCAAAGCACCTTACGTCTAGGCGTTACTGGCGGCATCGGTAGCGGGAAAAGCACGGTGTGCCAGCGCTTGGCCCGTATGGGGGCCAGCGTCATTGACGCCGATGCCATTTCCCGCGCCTGCACAACCGTCGGCGGCCCCGCCCTGCCCGGTATCGCGCAGACCTTTGGCGAAGCTGTTTTTCAGGCGCCAGGCGTCTTAGACCGGGACCGCTTGCGCGACCTGGTATTTAACGATCCGCAAGCCCGCGAGCGCTTGCAATCCCTGCTCCATCCGATGATTGCAGCCGAGATCGAGCGCCAAACCGCTCAAGCCGTAGCCCGCGCGGCGACCTGTATCGCCTTTGATATTCCACTTTTGGTGGAGTCCACCCGCTGGCGTCCGATTCTCCATCGCGTCCTGGTAGTGGACTGCAACCCTGCCACCCAAATCGAGCGCGTAGGCCAACGCAGTGGCTTAGATGCCCTTAGCGTACAAAAAATCATGGACAACCAAAGCAGCAGGGCCGCGCGCTTGCAATGTGCCGACCTCGTAATATTTAATGAATCCTTGTCAATCGACCAGATAGATGTGCAATTGGGCGCGATGCTCCCCTTCTTGGAGATATGATCCCGCCACTGGAAAAATAGCGCGTGATCCTGTACGAATACCCGTTTAACGAAAAAATTCGCACCTATTTGCGTTTGGAGCATCTGTTCGCCCGGCTTTTTACGCTACAAGAGCGTGTCGACGCCCTGGACCACCATTTCGCGTTAATCACCCTCTTTGAAATTCTGAACGTCGGCGCCCGCCCCGACCTTAAAACCGATGTGCTCAAAGATTTAGATCGGCAACGCCAGACTATGCTGGCCTACCGTGGTAACCCCGGTATTGCGACGGACGTACTGGAGCGTTTGCTGGCGCAATTGGAAGAGTGTTTTGTTACTCTGACCAATATCCCGGGCAAACTTGGGGCTGAATTAGCTGAAAACGACTGGCTCAAAAGCCTGCGCAGTCGCACCAGTATTCCTGGTGGAACCTGTGAATTTGACCTCCCCGCGTACTACGCTTGGCAAAAGCTAGACGACCGTAGGCGCCAGGATGACTTGCGCGAATGGGTTTCGAATCTGGTGCCACTGTTCAATGGCATCCACTTGCTACTCAGTTTGCTGCGGGACTCCGGAGCGCCACAAAAAATGGTCGCTTTGGGCGGACAGTTCCAGCAGAATCTGCCCCAAGGACGCACTTTCCAGCTGCTGCGGCTGTCATTGGATCCGCGCTTGGGCGCCATCCCCGAAATCAGCGCAAACCGGCTAGTTGCATCGATACGCTTTGTGCGCCACGAAGCCGATGGAAAGCTCTATAGCAATAGCGCAGACACCCCGTTTGACCTGACCTTGTGCGCCTGAGCGCAGGCCGCCGCCCATGTCAGACAGCCCCCCGGTGCCGGAAAAAATCGTCACTTGCCCCCAATGCAAAGGCAACAGCGTGTATGCGCCGCGTAATCCCTACCGTCCGTTTTGTGGCGAGCGTTGTAAAAACCTAGACCTAGGCGCCTGGGCCAGCGAGTCCTTCAGAGTACCTGCCCCAGAGCAATTTGAGGACGACAACAGCTCTCAGCGCTTGCAATAAACCGCCGAGAACGCGTCGTCATCGCGCGCTTAAGTTGCCTGCCCGGCGCCCTGCTCATCGGCCAGCCAGGCCAGTACCGGTAATGCACCAGGCAAAACAGGCTCGACCAGGACCGGCAGTTCCTGCCATTGCGCATGCTGGCCCTCGCGCATCACCAAATCCCCCGACCATTCCAGCACCTTGAAAAAATGCAGGCGCACCAAGGCGTGCGGGTAGTCCACCACCTGCACCTGCCAGGGCTGGCAATGCAGGACGTTAATCCCCAATTCCTCATACAGCTCACGCGTCAAGGCCTGCTCCAGCGACTCTTGCGGTTCCACCTTGCCACCGGGGAATTCCCAGTAACCGGCATACGCCTTGCCGGCCGGGCGCGAAGTCATTAAAAAGCGGCCATGGGCCGCAATGAGTACGCCGACCGCCACTTCGGTCAGGGGCCGGTCGGTGCCGCCATCGCGGGCCACATGGCCATCGGCCACACGGTCCACAGACACCTGGCTCATGCCGATTCGCCCGCGTCCTGCCGCCCGGCAAAGTCCTTGGCAAATTGCCAGGCGACGCGTCCGCTACGCGAGGCGCGCTCCAAGGCCCAGATCAAGGCCTCTTCACGCCAGTCGCCGCGCTTTGTCACATCGACGCGTAAGGCATCCAGCCATTGGACCACGATGGTGAGGTATTCATCCTGCGTGAAAGGGTAAAAACTGACCCACAAACCAAAGCGCTCGGACAAGGAGATTTTTTCTTCTACTACTTCGCCCGGATGCACTTCGCCGCTTTCGGTGTGCTGGTAGGTGAGGTTCTCAGCCATGTACTCGGGCAGCAAATGGCGCCGGTTGCTGGTGGCGTAAATCAGGACATTGGCCGAAGTCTCTGACACCGACCCGTCCAGCACCGACTTGAGTGCTTTGTAACCGGCCTCACCCTGGTCAAAGCTCAGGTCATCACAAAACACAATGAATTTTTCAGGGCGCCGCGCCAGGATATCCACCATATCCGGTAAGTCGATCAAATCCGATTTATCCACCTCGATCAAGCGCAAACCCTGGTCGCTGTAGGTATTTAGGCAGGCACGCACCAGCGAGGACTTGCCGGTACCGCGCGCGCCGGTCAGCAGCACGTTGTTAGCCGTTTTCCCTTGTACAAACTGCTCGGTATTGCGGCGGATTTTTTCTTTCTGGATGTCAATCTCTTTGAGGTCATCCAAACGCATGGCCCCGACCTGGCGCACCGCGCCGATATAGCCTTGGCCCGATACGCGCTTGCGGTAGCGAAAGGCTATTGCGCTGTCCCAATCGGGCTGCTCTATGTCCAGTCGCAGCGCCGCTTCCACCCGGTCCATAAAGCGTTCAGCACGCGCTATAAATGGGCCCCAAAGTTGCTGGTCTTGCATATGCCTGGCTTTCGCGCTTAAGACCGGTAATCGGCGTTGATGCTGACGTATTCGTGGCTCAGGTCACAGGTCCACACGGTGTGGCTGGCCTGGCCACGGCCTAATCCGACGCGCACCAAAATCTCGCTTTGCTTCATCACCCGCTGGCCATCGGCTTCCTGGTAGACCGGATTGCGCCCGCCGCGGGTAGCGACATGCACATCGTCCAAATACAGCTCGATACCATCGGTATCCAAGTCCGCAATACCCGCATAGCCGACCGCCGCCAGGATACGGCCCAGGTTGGGATCGCTGGCGAAAAAAGCGGTTTTCACCAGCGGCGAATGCGCGATCGCATAGCCCACGCGGCTGCATTCCTCAACGGTGGCGCCGCCGTCCACCTGCACGGTAATGAACTTAGTCGCGCCTTCACCATCGCGAACAATCGCCTGCGCCAGTTGCAAGGCCACCTTTAGCAGGCCTTGGTACAAAGTGCGGCCCTCCTCGCTCTCTAAGGAGCTAATCGGCGCATGGCCAGCCTTATTCGTGGCTATCACTACCAGCGAGTCATTGGTGGAGGTATCGCCATCGACGGTAATGCGGTTAAAGCTGGCATCGGCCAAGGCTTTGGCCAGCGGCTGCATCAGCGCCGGTACGATACAGGCGTCGGTGGCAATATAGCCCAGCATGGTGGCCATATTGGGGCGGATCATGCCCGCGCCCTTGCTGATGCCGGTGATGCTGATGGTCTTGCCCTGCACTTGCAATTGCGTACCAAAGGCCTTGGGCACGGTGTCGGTGGTCATGATGCCCTGGGCGGCCGCCAGCCAGTTGTCTTCTTGGGCAGCGGCAATCGCCGCATCTAGGCCAGCAATGATGCGATCAAAGGGCAGCGGCTCCATGATGACGCCGGTGGAAAAGGGCAGCACTTGCGAGGCCTCTACGCCTAGGCGCTGGGCCAGCGCGTCGCAGGTGCTACCCGCACGGGCCAGGCCATCGGCGCCGGTGCCGGCATTGGCATTTCCGGTATTGATCAAGAGAGCTCGGATGGCAGCGCCCGCAGCCAAATGGCTTTGGCAAATTTGCACCGGGGCCGCACAAAAACGGTTGGAGGTAAATACTGCACCCACGCTGGCACCGGCATCAAGCAAAAACAGCGTCAAGTCTTTGCGGCCAACTTTACGAATTCCGGCTTCTACCACGCCAATGCGCAGGCCGGTGATGGGGAACAACTGCGCCGGGTCGGGGGGGGCTAAATCAACAGGCATGGTGCGGCTCTACGCTAATTTGCCATGGCATTGTTTGAATTTTTTGCCGCTGCCGCAGGGGCAAGGTTCGTTGCGCCCGACACGCGGCATCGCAGCGCTGGCTTGTGGCAAGCCCAGGTCGGCGAGAGAAACCGTTTCGGGCTCGCCGGTATCGGTGGGTGCGGTGTAGGTGACATTGCTCAGGGTCTCACCCTTGGTCTCCAAGGCCTGCGCCGCCTCGTCCAACTGCTCCGCGGACTGGATACGCACGGTCATCAAAATCTTGGTGACTTCGTTTTTCACGGAGTCGAGCATTTGGCCGAACAATTCAAAAGCTTCACGCTTGTACTCCTGCTTGGGCTGCTTTTGGGCATAGCCGCGCAAATGGATGCCCTGGCGCAAATAGTCCAGCGAACTTAAGTGGTCGCGCCATTGGCTGTCTATGGTTTGCAGCAAGACCATACGCTCAAACTGCGTAAAACCGCTTGGGCCCACATGCTCGACCTTGGCAGCAAAAGCCGCATCGGCCGCCTCTAGCACCCTATTCACAATATCCTCGTCACCGATGGCGCTGGCCGCACTGACGTGGCCGACCAGGTCTAGGGCAATGCCCCAGTCATCGGCCAGTTGGCGCTGCAGGCCAGCCACATCCCACTGCTCTTCCACCGACTCCACCGGCACAAAAGCGCGCACCAAGTCTTCAAAACTGCCGCGCCGCAAATTAGAAATCTGGGCGCTCAAATCCTGCGCATCCAAAATTGCATTGCGCTGCTGGTAAATTACCTTACGCTGGTCGTTGGAGACGTCGTCGTATTCCAGCAATTGCTTGCGCATATCGAAGTTGCGCGCCTCGACCTTGCGTTGCGCGCTCTCGATACTGCGCGTGACCATGCCCGCTTCGATGGCCTCACCCTCGGGCATATTGAGACGGTCCATGATGGCTTTGACGCGCTCGCCGGCAAAGATGCGCATCAAGGCGTCATCCAAACTCAGGTAAAAACGCGAAGAGCCAGGGTCGCCCTGGCGCCCCGAGCGGCCCCGCAACTGGTTGTCGATGCGGCGCGACTCATGGCGCTCGGTAGCGATGATGCGCAAGCCCCCCAGGCTGGTGATGTTTTTGTGGTCGATGTCCCATTGCGCGCGCAGTTCGGCTTCGCGCGTGGCACGGGCTGCGTCGTCCAGTGACTCGTCGGCGCGCATGACCTCAATGGCTTTTTCTACATTGCCGCCCAGCACAATGTCGGTGCCGCGGCCGGCCATATTGGTGGCAATGGTGATCATCTGGGCGCGACCGGCTTGCGCCACGATGTCTGCCTCGCGGGCGTGCTGCTTGGCGTTAAGCACTTGGTGCGGCAGCTTTTCTGCGGTCAGCAAGTTCGAAATAATCTCGGAGTTCTCGATAGACGTGGTACCCACTAATACCGGCTGTCCGCGTCCGTAGCATTCGCGGATATCGTCAATCGCTGCCTTGTATTTTTCGGCAGTGGTTTTATACACCCGGTCCAACTGGTCGTCACGGCGGCTGGGGCGATTCGGGGGAATAACCGTCGTCTCCAGGCCATAAATTTCCTGAAACTCATAGGCCTCGGTATCGGCCGTTCCGGTCATGCCAGAAAGCTTGCCGTACAGGCGGAAATAGTTCTGAAAAGTAATCGACGCCAGCGTCTGGTTTTCGGCCTGTATCGCCACACCTTCTTTGGCCTCTACCGCTTGGTGCAGGCCGTCGCTCCAGCGCCGTCCGGTCATCAAGCGGCCCGTAAATTCGTCCACGATGATGATCTCACCTTCCTGCACCACGTAATGCTGGTCACGGTGGTAAAGGTGGTTGGCACGCAGCGCAGCGTAAACATGGTGCATCAGGGTGATGTTGGCGGGATCGTAGAGCGAGGAGCCCACAGGTATCAAGTTCAGACTGGCCAGCAAACGCTCGGCGCTTTCATGACCTTGCTCAGTCAAAAAGACTTGCTGCGATTTTTCATCCAGCGTGAAGTCCCCCGGGGTAATCACGCCTTCGCCGGTACGCAAATCGAGCTCGCCTTCCTGGCGCTTGAGCGCAGGAATAACGGTATTGATGGCCACGTACATGGCGGTATGGTCTTCCGCTTGCCCGCTGATGATCAGCGGCGTGCGTGCCTCGTCGATCAAGATAGAGTCGACCTCATCGACGATAGCAAAGTTCAGTCCACGCTGCACGCGGTCACCCACCTCGTAGACCATGTTGTCGCGCAGATAGTCAAATCCGTATTCGTTGTTGGTACCGTAGGTGATGTCTGAACCATAGGCGGCCTGCTTATCAGCACGCGGCGCCTGCGAGGTATTGATACCGACCGTCAGCCCCAGAAATCCATACAACTGACCCATCCAGCGCGCATCGCGCCCCGCCAGATAGTCGTTGACCGTAACCACGTGCACCCCTTTTCCAGTGAGGGCGTTCAGGTACACCGGCAGGGTTGCAGTCAAGGTTTTACCCTCGCCGGTGCCCATTTCCGCAATCTTGCCCTGGTGCAACGCCATGCCGCCCATGAGCTGCACGTCAAAGTGGCGCATCTTCATGACGCGCTTAGCGCCTTCGCGTACGACGGCAAAGGCCTCGGGCAGGATGGCGTCCAAACTCTCGCCACCGGCAACGCGGGCCCTGAACTCGGCCGTTTTGCCCCGCAAGGCCTCATCACTCAAGCCCTCGTACTGCGGCTCCAGAGCATTGATACGCACAACGACAGACCGGTATTGCTTGAGCAGGCGGTCATTGCGGCTTCCAAATAACTTGGTGAGAAAGGAGAGTGGCATCGGTAGAAAGTCCGCCCTGTGAGACCGAAGTGCTCACAGAACAGCGCAGTGGTAGTCCGTTGTGGATGATTTGAAAGAGTTAAGGCAGCGCAAAAATGCGCCGCACACCCGCTCTGGCTGAATCGCCGATTTTAGCGTTTCGCCGTCCTGCCCGCCTCACTGCGCCCCATAGCGAGGAATTTCTGCGGATCCTGCGCCACCCCGCGCACCAACACTTCAAAATGCAAGTGCGGGCCGGTGGAGCGCCCGGTGCTACCTACCTCCGCCATTTTTTGACCACGCTTGATCAAATCGCCTTTTTTCACAAAGGCGCGGGACAGATGGGCATAGCGCGTCAACACCTCGTTACCGTGGTCTACCTCAATCACCAGGCCGTAATGAGCTTGCACCTCCTGCGTCACCACCACGCCGCCCGCTGCCGAAAGCACGGTGGTACCCACCGGCGCGGGGAAATCCAGGCCCTGGTGCAAGGCGCTCATGCCGGTGAACGGGTCGATACGCCAGCCGAAGCCCGAGCCGGTACTGACCTCAGGCACAGGCATTTGCGTGGGAATCATCAGTTTTTTGATTTTTTGCTCGAACAGGCGCGACTCGATGGCGGTCATCAAGTCGTTGCGGGCACTGGTATCAACCTCGATATGGTCCATGACGGTCTGCAACTCTTGCAGGTTCATGGTGCGCCCGGCCACCAGCGTGCCGCCGCGACCCGGGGTGGTGCGCACTTGCGCCGGGTCTAGGCCCGCCAGCCCCGAAACACGCTCTGCCAGCGACTCCATTTGCATTAATTTGGCCTGCATCTCGCCCATGCGTTTGGCCAGTACTTCGATGTTCTCGCGCAAATACCGGTCACGCTGGTCAAACTCGTCCTTCACCACCAAGCGCATCACCTGGCTAATGACCGGCCAACCTTCGCGGGCTCCTTTGAGCAAAATCCAGTGGTAAATACCGGCCGAGACCAAGGTCACGGCGATAAAAAAGCCCACCATGGCCAGGGCCACACCGCCCGGACTGGTCTGCAGCACATAACTGCGCGAGAGCCTGGGATCCGTGATAATCAATTGCATACGCTACCCCCTTATTTGTTTCGATGCGCCGCTCCAACACCTCGTTCTCGGTGCTTCAAGCCAGCCTGGATTCACCCACGCTGGCCCGCTTGGTGGACTTAAGCGCCCAATCTTGCGCCTGTTTGCGCTGCATCACGAGTTTGCTACCCCCCAGTTTGCGCCATGGAGTACAGGCCGGGCCCCTCGAAGGCCAAGTATGGTGCCTACTGGTGGACTCCACGGCCATCGCCGCCAAATTACGCCAGTTACAGCCCTTGCTGCTGGAGCGCCTTGCGCGCGAGGGCCACGATGTTACCGCGATTCGCTTCAAAGTCCGCGCTGCCAGCGCCAGCGGTTAACTACAGGCTGCCTGCGCGCAGGCCAATGACAATCTCGCGCAAGTTGCTGGCAAATGCGCGCCTATCCCGGCCTTGGGCGTATTGGACTGGGGCACAGTGCAGTACCGCGCGCAGCGGCGGCGCGCACACCGTGCGCCAGGCGGAATCTAGCAAGCTCTCATCGCCCACATAGCAAGGTGCAAAACTGGGCGCGCCGCTGGCCGCGTCTTCAAAACGCAAACCCAGCGCCTGTACCGGCGCATCCGCCGTTATCGCGGCCTGCAATAAATTGGCATGAAAGGGCAAGACCGTGCTGCCGTCGCCGGTGGTGCCTTCGGGGAAAAAAGCCAGCACATCGCCCTGTTGCAAGGCCTGGGCCATTTGGTGCACCACGCGCAAAGCGTCGCGGCGCGAGGCACGGCTGATGTACAAAGTACCGCCGCCGCTGGCCAGCGTGCCCAGCACCGGCCAGTCGCGTATATCGTCTTTGGAAATAAAGCGGCAATGCACCGCGGCATGCAAAACGGCAATATCCAACCAGGAAATATGGTTGCACACCAACATCAAGGGGCCTTGGCGGAGTAACTGGCCTTCAATGCGCAATTGCAAACCCAGAATATCGAGTATGGCTTGGGACCACTGCTGCACCGCCTGATTACGCCGCACTTGCGACCAAGCGGAGAAACGCAGCCGGATCGTCAGCCAGCCGCGCAGCACGTGCACCAACAGACGCATAAGACGCCAGGCACCGCGCAGCTTGGAGGGCTTGAGCACCGCGCGGGGCCCTAGGGTTATTGCGGGCCGGTGCCCGGCGCCTGAAAGGCAAGGCGACCAGCTACCAATGTGGCGCGTACCTGGCCGGGCAATTCGTAGCCGCCAAAAGGCGTGTGCTTACTCTGGCTGCGCAGCGCCGATGCCTGTACCGTCCACGCCGCTTGCGGATCGAACACACAAATATCGGCCTTGGCGCCCACTTCCAAACGGCCCATGCCGCCTTGGGCCGTGCCCTGGCTAGCCGCCAGCACTGCGGCGCTGCGCTGCGTCACGCAAGCGAGCGCCTGCACCAGCGGCAGATCGCTATCGCGCGCCCACTTCACTGCCAGACTCAGCAGCAATTCCAGCCCCGTGGCGCCGGGCTCGGCTTCGGCAAAAGGCAGTTCCTTTTCGTCAGCGCCCACGGGCATGTGGTCGGACACCAGTGCGTCGATGGTGCCGTCCTGCAAAGCCATGCGCAATGCATCGCGATCACGCTGTTGGCGCAGCGGCGGGTTCAAGCGGGTGCGGCTGTCAAAGTAGCCCACATCCATATCCGTCAGGTGCAAAGAGTTGACGCTGACATCGCCCGTCACCGGCAGCCCCTCGGCCTTAGCCTGGCGCAGCAACTGGGCTCCCGCGGCGCTGCTTAAGCGGCAAATATGCACTCGCGCTCCGGTGGCGCGTACCAGCTCAAAAATCGTGTGCAAAGCAATGGTCTCAGCGGCCACTGGCACGCCGCTCAGGCCCATGCGTGTGGCCAGTGGGCCGCTGGCAGCGACGCCCTTGCCCAAGTGCAATTCCTGTGGACGCAGCCAGACGGTGTAGCCAAAAGAGCGGGCGTACTGCATGGCGCGCATGAGCACCTGGGTGTTGGCGATGCCGACCTCCGCTTGGCTGAAGCCCACGCATCCGGCTTCGAACAGTTGCAGCATCTCGGTCAGCACTTCGCCCTTGAGGCCCCGGGTTAGCGCGCCCAGCGGCAGCACGCGCGCCTGGTGCTGGCTTTGCGCGCGAAAGCGCAGCATTTCTACCAGACCGGGCTCATCGAGCACCGGGTCGGTATCGGGCGGGCAGACCAGGGTAGTTACACCGCCGGCCACCGCTGCGGCCAATTCAGAAGCCAGCATGCCTTCATGCTCATGGCCAGGTTCGCGCAAGCGGGCGGCCAGGTCCACCAGGCCGGGCATGACGATGCAGCCCTTGGCGTCCAGGGTTTGGGTGGGCACAAAATCTGAAGGTAGCTGGCCCAGCGCCAGCACGCGTCCGTCGGCAACCGCCACATCGCCCTGCGCATCTAGGCCGCTGGCGGGGTCGAGCAAGTGGCCGTTTCGAATGAGTAGTTTCATGGCGCGGCCCTCATGCTTCATTGCCCGCGACGATGCCCATCACCGCCATGCGCACCGCAATGCCAA
>Ga0192647_100529_pt1 | contig 26854 bp, 45 predicted proteins | sample LauGreFa1BDMLBSN_2_FD_133046 | JGI IMG/M metagenome (GOLD analysis project Ga0192647, IMG submission 133046) | Freshwater lake microbial communities from Lake Michigan, USA - Fa13.BD.MLB.SN - reassembly | ecosystem: Environmental > Aquatic > Freshwater > Lake | place: Lake Michigan, USA... | reverse complement strand
CAAGATCAAAATCAAAAGGTATATTTATATTTGATTTTGGAGCAAATTGAGAACTAGACCCAATAGGAGTAGGAAGAGTAGACTCCCGACTGCTGGTTGTTTGAGTTGACTGGTTGACCGCCCCCGTACCCAAATGTTGATACGGGGGGAGTGCTTTTTTTACTTTACTGGCCCATTCAACAACTTCAGGATCAGGATTATTGATAACAATCTGACGATCAATAACATCATCAATGTCTAACTTATAAGCACTGCCTGCAAGTTGCATCTCAGCATAGTGTTGAGTGCTTCCGTTATTAACAGTCTTTTGCCAGCCAAAAGTAATATGTATGCCATCAAAATCAGCTTGATCAGCGTGGTCTGTACCAGAAGCATAAGCTGGCATTTCTGGATGACTATGCACAGAGCCGGCAATGATCACATGATCAGGCTTAAGTATAGCGATGCTGTCAGCATCATATTTGCAATGAACAGATGTGTTGGTCTGCTCAGGAACTAAAACACCCCAACCAGAAGAATCATTTTTGCTAGGATCAAAAGTTAGAATAACAATTGATTCAGTGCCGTGCTGAGCATGGACAAGCCTAAAGAATTCATCAAGCTTATCTATAAGCTCCAAAGGAATCTTTGGCATTGAATAATATGCTTCTTCTTTGATACCAGGAAAAGCATCTGTTGGAAGAGGGTCGTCAGAAACAGCAACAGATCTACCTACCATGTTGTTAACAACTTTAAGAAGGCTTGTGTTCAAATCTGAAACAGTATATTTTACAGGCTTGTTTTGAGCGTCTTTACCGTCAACGGTTCTTTCAGTCTCAAGATTGCCAATAAGATAATAAATCTGAAATCCAAGCGATTCAACTGCTTCGCAAATATTTTCTCTATTAGCAAAGAAGCAAGGAGCACCGTTAGGCATCCAGAAATAGTCAAGATCATCTAAAGAGATTGATCCTTCTGTTTGGTTAGTCATATAGAATATACTCCTAATAAATAAATTATATCTTTTGTTTTTTGTTAGAATGGGGAAAAATCATATACAGTACCATCTTCATTATAAATTTCATAATGAGGAGAATCGTGTAAAGTTAATCCATGATAAACTGCTGCTAAAGCTTGATAATAATAGATGTCATTCTTAAAAGGATGAAGACAATGTTCATCATAATCTTTGTTAAGAACAAGAAAATTTAACGCATTAATCTTTAAAATAACTTTCTTAGAAGAATCATATTTCAAAGGAATAGCAGGAGAAATCCAAGGAACAATAGAGACCATTTGAGAAGTGGTCCAAGAACCAGAAGGACAATAATGGTATGCATTAGCATGAGACTTGCATACAGAAGAATTCTTATCTAAATTGAAAGTTTCAAGAATTTCAGAATTTACATCAGGTGTATATTCATAAGATCCTGTAACATTAGTGTTTACTAATTTTGAAATAGGAAAGAAATGATGAGAAAGCTGATGAATTCCTAAAACTGTTGTTCTAGAACAAGAAAGGCAAGAAGATCTAATATAGTTTTGATCTGTTGCATCTGAAATTATATCAGCTACTTCAATTAGACATTCAGAACATGTTTCTTTAGACTGTCCAGAAGAAGTAACATACTCATAAAGATACATGAACGAAGAAGCGTTTGTATTTTTCCAATGAGTGGAACCGCAATTATCGCAGTTATGAACATCTGCTTGTGAAGAATCAATATAAATAGATTCTTGTTCAATATAAACTAAATAGTCGCTAGTGTGATGAAGATAATTGTCAGTGTTTTCGCAATAAACAAATTCTTCCTGAAAACAACTTTCACAATAAGTGTCTCCATCCATGTGATAAACTTCATGTTCATCAGAAGAATAAGTATCTTCACAACTTATGCAGTAAAAAGTATTTTCCTCAGCAATAGGTTGAGGAGAAACTTTTGTAGTAGCTATTTTTTCTCTATTCTCAATAAGAGCAGACATTTGATTAAAATGTTCTTGTTGAGATTTTGAATGAGCATGAGCTTGTTTAAAAATGTTGAAGACTTCATTAACTGGAATCTCAACATCAGGACGAGCAAAAGAATTGACAAGTTTAGGATGAATATCATCGTTATAATACGAATTATATTTTCCTAAAAGAGCCATTGCAAAAGTTAGAGGCTGACCATTTTCAACATGTCGATCTTGATCATCAATTCCATTAACAAGAATTGGGATCCAAAGATCTTCATTTAAAGTCCATTCATATCCTTCATCAAAAGTCTTTTGCTGCCAAACTTGTGGATTCCAAAGATATTCAGGTTTATTGTTTCTTTGGTAAAAACGAGGACCATCTGTTTCAGACATGTTTTGATCATTATAAGCTTCAACGCCAGAACAGCGCTCAATTAATTTTTGAAGCTTAGCATTAAAAGAAAGGTTTGACCAATCCTCATTATGGTATAAGCAAATCCAACCTACACCATTGCCACGATAACCCCTACAGTTAGTGTTAGGAAGATTAAGGTGATAAAGCTGAGAATCAGGAGAAGTAATAGGATAAGGAGAATAAAACATTCTAGCACCATAAAGATTGCCATCAATAAGATCAGCAATCCAAATGCGATAGGGCTGAGCTAGATTATAAGCCTTAGCTGAAGCATCACCTTCATAACTTCCCCAGTTAATGTAGGAAACTCCAGGAGCATGCTGAAATGCGATCTGAACGTGACGACCAGCAGAACGAATTGCTAGAATACCAGTACCATTAAGTGGTAAAAGACCAGTGTCAAAAAGAGCTTGAGAAGAAATCTGACGATAATAAGAAGTAATATCTTTATCTACAACATGGTCAAGATTAAAAGAGTTAACTTTAGAACGAGCTACAATATTACCGTCATACTGACCTACAGAGTATTCTACATTGCTAGACATAGTTGGTTATTCTCCCAAGTTTAAAATAGAACTAATATCATCATCAACCTCTTGCGAAAAGTCACCAAAAACAAGAGCAAACCAAGAAGGATCTTTATGTGCTTGGTTGATGATTGTGAGTTTAGAGTTAATTGAATCTTGATGATCTATAAGATCAGCAACTCTATCAAGAGCTTTAGCGAGTTTCTTAAGCTCTTTTTTGTCATGAGAAGTCTGAAGAATTAATCTAAGAATAGGAACGCCATCAAGAAGAACTTCATTAAGAATTCTATCTAATCTGGTTTGAATAGTATCATATTCAGATTGAAGCTTAGATCTCATTTCAGAAGAAGCAGAAAGAGAAAAAGTAAATTTATCCAGAGGCTTTTGTTGTTTTGGTAACTTATCTGGATAACCAGACATAAATTAACTCCTAGTTGACTTTATTGATTTTAATAAAGTTTTAAGCTCTAAAGAAGACCACCAAACAGTAACCATACCAACAGTTATTTTGGTAACTAATTTTACAAGTTGAGTTTCTGTAAAAGCAGCTTTACCAGGAGTCATGCCGATGACATCAAAATATGAGTCTTCAAAATAGTCTTTAACTTTATTTTCAATATTTTGTACTTTTTGAGATTTAATTTGATTCATAAAGTTTCTTTCTGATTTTAATTAAGTTTGATTTTAAATCAATTTTGTGTTGTTTCGTATTTGGCGCTTCTGTACTTAGATCCATCAACGCCAATATAATTAAAAAATGTTTCAGTAAATAAAATTGTAAAAAGAAAATAAAAAGAAAATAAATTAAATATAATATTATGAACAATTAAAGCTAATATAAAAGACAAAGAAAATAAAACACCAGCCATAGCAACTGTTGCTTTTTTGTCTAAAGGAATATTTTTAACTTTTGTAATACCAATACCTATAAAAGGAATAGGTAAAAATATAGGATACTTAACAAAAGCTTTGTGTTTTTTAGCTACAAAGTAATGACCAAGTTCATGGATAAAAAGAACAAAAGTCATTAAAAAAACATAAGGGCTGTGAATGACAGTATAGTTAATCGCAGCTAAAGCTAATAGAGAACAAAAGGATACAAGAAATTCAGTCTTTTTTGTTTTCTTTGACTTGAACAAATTCATCAATAGCAGCTTTCATGTTCTTGGAAAATATGTCCATATAGTTTTGATCAGCGGTGTTGGAAAAAACGTGTTGAACATGAATATCATAAGGATATACGCCAGTACTAACTTCATCAGAAGAAGACACGTCATACATAGCAGATACATGTGCTGGACGACCAATGTATTCAGCAAAAGAAATATGAGAAGCGTAATCTTCTAAAATGCAGTACTGATTAATATTATAGAAAGAAGCAAAATAAGTTTTAATAATTCTTTCGTCTAAAGGAAAATTAATATTATCAGCAATTTGAGTAACTGTGCTAGGATCGTCTAAAATTTCTTTTACAAAAAGATTAACGATTCTACGCTTAGCCATGCTATTAAGAGTAGCATGATAACGTTCATAATAGATAAATGGCTTAGCTTTGTTTTCTAGTAAATCATTGTTAAAATCAAATATAGCTCTGCGGAAAAACTGGTCATAATCAGAATTAACCCAAGAGGCTATAGACTTATAAAACATTACAATAAATGTAACAATTACTTTAGATTTATTGTTGTCAAACCGATCAGAGCCAGAAAAAACATTATCTAAAAAAGAAGCAAAGTTTTTTTCTTCTTCTGAATGAGAATGAACTTGGTGAGAAGAATCAGAAGAAAAAGAAGAAGTAAAAGAATCTTGAGTAACATATGATGAATCATCAAAAATGTCATCATCGTTATCATTAATGTTGTACATAAAAATCCTTTAATTAAGAAGGATTATTTCTAACCCTCTTAGTTGGAGTATTGACAGGAATAAATTCTCTTCTTATAAGAGAAGCTCTTTGCAAAGTAAAATCAGTTAAATCGTTATTAAGTAAATGCTGAAGAATTTTCTGACGGGCTTCTTCGGTAAAGCCACCCCAAATACCATGGTATTGATATTGCATTGCGTTATGAAAACACTCATCAACAACAGGGCAAGAAGAACATATCAATAAAGCTTTTTTAGCTTCTATAGATTTAGAAGGAGAAAAGAAAAGAGATGTATCTTCTTTGGCGCACGCTGCTTTACTTCTCCAAGATTCTTCGGAAGAAGCAAAAGCATTATAGTCACTAAAGGACTTGTGGCCTAATGGCTTTTTACGGGGTCGCAATTAACTCTCCTGTTGCAAGATTTGAATTGATTCAATTAAGTTTTTTGTTAAATGATTTACCTGAATAAGAGATTCTTCTAAAGAAGACACAGCTTCAGAAATTTCATCGTTTTTTATTTTCTCTATTAAAGAATAAAAAGTATTTAACAACGAAAGAGGAACAGAAGTTATTTCTAATAACAAAGAAGCTATTTGGGTAAGTGATTCAGTTTTATTATTAATTAATTTAATTTCTGAATCTATGATTTGATCTAAGTCCATGGAATCCTTTTGTGCGGACGGCGGGATTTGAACCCGCGTGTCACCAAGCTACGGTTTCTACACTTTATAAGAGTGAGCCGATACGCCCGCTTGAAGCGGTTGAAAAAACGTATCGGAACATATTCGAAAAATAAAATCTTCCATGAAGTAATTATATCACAGCTTTGAAATCTGGATGTTCTTTTTCATGAAGAACACAATAAGAAGTAAGGTTATAGCGAGAAAGGTTTACTTTGCAATCATCGTGCATACAAATTCTTAATGTATTAGCGTCTTTGTGAGTTTTAGAAGGCTTATCCCTAAATTCTTGTATAGGAAAAAGAGAACTCATACAGTGTAAACATCTCCGTTTTCTTCAATTTTTACATCTTCATAAGGAGCTGCAATACGACGATACAGTTCCATTTTTGCACACTCTAACGCACCAATAGCAGCATTGATATTAGTGTAGCTTTTACCATGAGCAGAAAGATAATGGTTAACAAGCTTAGTTATACAATAATTTAAATCACCAGGACTATGTAAAGCGGTTACTTTAAAATTTAAACGGTCGTCAAAAAATTCACGATCTTCTTGTTTAATGTATGGCATTGGATACTCCTAACTAAATGCTTCCCAAACATCAATATTATCATCATGTGATGATTGATCTTGAGAAGAAGTGTCTAAATTAACTTTATTCAAAAGCCTATCCCTAAGCTTAGTAATTCTAGAATGCTCTTTAGGATCTTCAGTATTTAAAGCTAAATACAAAAGACCAGAAACAAGAGTGCTTACATCTTGATGGTTTAAATTATACCTAGGCATCTGTTTCCTTGTCATAATTATACCAATTTTTACGTGGCATATCGTTTAAAATTTTTATAACTTGTAACATTAACAAAAAAAATATTTGAACAAATAAAGATTGAGTAAGCGCTACATAGGTAATATACAATATATCAAATACTGTCATAGTGGGCCCGGTGGGGATTGAACCCACGACCTACGGATTATGAGTCCGCTGCTCTAACCACTGAGCTACAAGCCCAAGTGTGACAGATGCACGTTGATATTCGTGCATCTTTTCACAAATTGAATGATACTATTTAATGCATGATCACATTAATTATTATCTCATCAATTACACTAGGCCTTTTTAAAATGGCCGAAAAAGCAATAAAAAACTATAACTATGGACATATTAGCATTGAGGAATTCAAGCATATCCATAGAGATTCTTATTACTTTAAATAAAATTTAACAGTTGCGTCTATTTGGTCTGGGGCAAATAGGTTGGTATACGCTTAATGGGGACCGTTAACTCCCATATCGTTTAACAAGTAAACTCTCTGGATTTACTTATCGTTAAAAAGGAATAGTGTTCTTTTGCCAAAAAGAAACTAATGCTTCAGCTAAAGAACCAGTTGCAGAACCAGGGTCTAAAACAACATCATTAGGTTCATCCGAAAAAGACAGAGCTGATCCAGCTGAATCAGGCGTTACGCAAGAAGCAAGGGCAACTCTACGACGAAAGTGGTGCTGACTAGGTGGAGTATCACCTGGATTTCCTGATTCATCTAAAGGAGCAGCCCATCCGCTAGTATGTATTAGAATACCAGCGTATTGTGAAAAATCATAAAGTTCTTCAGAAAGAAGTTCATAAACATCAGGATGGGCATTTAATAAGATATAAGTATGATCTTTGTTAATGGCCCAAAGTTGTGCACAAGAAAGTTGATGTTTATAATTAGGGTCTTTAATTTGAAACCTAATAAACTTTTCAGCATGTTCTTGTGCGGTAAGGAAATTTTCTTTCTGAAGAACAACTTGATTTGAATTAGAAAAATCAATTCCATAATCAGGAAGTAAAGAATCCATAGTATTAACTTTCGTAAGCAGGAGTTGCTTCCTGTTGAATTAAATAAAGACGAATATCCAACAAAAGATCTGTCATCTCAGCAGATGAAACTAATTGCTGTCCAGAAATGTCTTTGATAGCTTTGTCTACCAAAGTAATAGCTTTATCGTTATCTTTCATTGTTTGCCTCCACGATTTTTAAAAATAGTAATTGCTTCTTCTAAAGTAAAGCAATATTCACCAGCGGCGGCATAAAAACCTTGTGGTCTAGCGATTACTTGCCAAACAACGTAAGGATGATGAACTCCGTCTTTGTGACAAATAGCAACCCAAGTAGAATAAGAATCACTAGGAATTCTGTCTGCTGTTTTAGTACAAGCAACAACGATACGATTAGTATCTCCGACAATGTCTCCAATATGGAGTTCATTGTTTAAATTTAGTTCATTGTCCATTAAGATTACCTAGACTAAAAGAAGTAATTTCATCTGCAATAGTATTAAAATCATAATTGAATACATTAGTCCATTTATCTAAAAGAGTGTGTTCAGCAAATTGAAGTTCATCTTCTGGAGAAAGATCTGTATCAAGTTCAATTAATTCGGAAACAGATGTAGTTCCAATAATTGCTGTAACATTATATATTGTCATAGTGGGTCCTGTGGGGCTTGAACCCACGACCAATGGATTAAAAGTCCACTGCTCTACCAACTGAGCTAAAGACCCGATTAGTTATTGTTCAAATTTAGAGAACAATAAACCGATTGCAAATACTGTTGCTAGTACAGCGAAAACTTCAAGAATTATGTTAGACATAATTATTCTGATCCGCGAGAAATTCTTGTTCTTTTAGAATAAACAGGAGCAAAACGACAAGAATAATGTCTATAATCTTTAGGGGCAATCTCTACCATATAGTCTTTTTCTCCATACATGTTGCAAGCAGAGCACTTTGCATCAGTAAACCAAAAGCCAATAAGAGTTAGAAAACCCCAAATTCCACCAAGAATAGTGGCAATAAAAATAAATGCATGACTCATAAATAAATCTCATTGTCTGACTCGTGTTGAGACTTAAGCTTACCGGGAACAATCCTACGTGGATCAACTTGCTGAGCAATCTTTTTAAAGTTCTTGCGCTTTTTAATTTTATAACCAGCAGTATGAAGATCTTTAACAATTTGTTCAGGAATACCATGCCAAATTGTTATACCACAACGAGTAAGAGTATGGGCAATAATATCAAGTTTTGGTTTAGTATGAAGAATAGTCATTATAAGTATTTATCCTTAATCCAATCAACTATAATCACTGCTGTAAAAGCAATGACAATTGTAAAAAATATGTTCACAGGTTTTCCTTAATATTAATTGATAGCAGGTGATGGAGCTAATATGGGGCCACTGACATCATCACTTTTCCCGTCAGCAATTGCAGACACTGGTCTTTTGTTTAGTGTTTGGATAATTACTTGCCAGCTGCTATCAAACTTAATTAACCAGTAGTGATATCAAGAAATATGTGTCTCACGCTTTTACGATATCATTCGTACGTTCCCACGGGTGCGCTACTGGTTAAATCTTAAGAGCCAAAATCTAAATGAATAACATTAGAATTGTCTTTGTCTTCTGGTATTCCATCAGGAAGATAATATAAAACTTTAGAAACAGCTTGTTTAAAATTTTTATAAGCAGGATGATTTAATTTTTCTTCAGGAATATCGTCACCATATTCTCCACGATGAACAAAAAGAACTCGTCCATCAGGAAAATTAAAATCTAAACGATAACCATCTGAAGAAAGAAAATTTTCAAGAGCTTTATCAATAGAGGTATATTCTTGAGTTATTCCATCAACAGATCTTGTTGAAAAATAAAGAGGATTAGTCATTATAAATACTTCCATTTATCAATTCCAGGAATAAGACCTAGTGTAGATCCGTTTTCCCAATTTACAAAAACAGTACCGATGTCATCAACAAAGTTAATAATACCTTTGGTACCTGGAGTTAAAGCAGTAAATTCATCAGTGCAAAGAATTAGTTCAACTTTTTTTCCAATAAGAGTTTTACCGTATTCGGCATAAAGAGGATTTGTTTTCATAGCTCCCAGAGCAGGGCTCGAACCTGCGACCAACGGATTAACAGTCCGTAGCTCTGCCAACTGAGCTATCTGGGAAAGATTTTATAATCTTGTTCTTCTATCTTTTAGTTTTGAAGAAGCAGGATAAAATGAAGAAGTATTAATTGGAGCATTAGTAAAATCTTTTGAATTTAAAGTTCTACCTATCCTGTTCTCTAAACAAGATATACATAACATTCCGTCATTTTTTTCTAATCCAGTTTGAGACCACACATGATCATGAACCATATAGTATTCATATGCTTCTAATGTATTGATTTGGCAATCTAAACAAAAATCATTAATTTGAGGTTCGTACATAAATCACCAAGTAACAGCAAATATAAACATAGTTGTTAAAAGAATAAACAAAGTTAAAAGTTCATATCTGTACTGCATGTATTTTCTTCCATAAAAAATACCTTTGCGATAAATATCATTAGTATACTTATCAGACCAAGATGCACCAGGTAAAGAATGAAAATGATGATCTTCTATTTTGTGATAATGTTTAACGGCATAGTCAAAGCCAAATAAAAAAGATTTAATTTTAAGCTTCATATAGCTACCTTGAAAAGATCCATGATAAAGTAAAAGCTATAGATCCAGTAATAAGTAAGAATGTAAATAACTTTTTAGTATTCATAATATTTCCTTAATTATAAAATTGTGAGTACCCGAGGCCGGACTCGAACCGGCACGCCCGATTAAGGGCAAAGGATTTTAAGTCCTCGGCGTCTGCCTATTCCGCCACTCGGGCATATGAAACCTAAGTGGTAATAGGCTCCAAAATAATATCTTCTTCATTGCCTGAAGTAGACAAGATATTATACAAGGACTTATACCAATCTAGCAAAGAAGAAAGCTCTTCAATAGTATAAGTTTTTGTGGGAAGCTGAAAAGTTGTATGATTATCTAGAATTTGAGTAACAAATTCCAAAATAGCAACAGTGTCTTCAACTTTATGGGCGTCTTCAGTTCCAATGAGAACATTAAATGACATTTTAATTTTCCTAATCTATTATTGGTTATTGATAATATAGTCAACTAAACATTTGACACAGAAATATTTATTATATTTAATTGACTTATTAACCGACTTAGATTTGATTCCACATGAAAAACATGTGTTTTCTACGATACGAACTTGCTTGATAGGTTCGTATTTAGAATTTGTTTTTTTCATAAAAGAAAGCTCTTAAAAATAATTCTTCAATATATTTGTTTTGTATTGAATCTATTTTTTCGTTGTTTTTTGTTTGATCAAATTTTTGACCAAATAAAAGGGCAGGACCATGTATAACATGATTTATTTCGTAAGATTTAGTATATGATCTTTGCAAGGATGTAGCTATATAATTAATGTTATCATTAAAGAATAAATAAGATTCATTCACACATAACAATAATTCAGAATTTAAATGTATAAAAATAACATTAGAAAAATCTATATCAGCAATAAAAAAGATATTAGATAAAGAACCTGTGTATACTTCAGGATAACCAGATACAGGAATATACACTGAAGAGTACACTTCTTCTTCAGAAGATTTTTTTTCTAAGTTATTTGGATACATCCAGATACCAAGTTTTAGGACCAAGAACAGAACCAGAGGCTCCTTGAAGAAAACAAGAAGTTATGCCCTTAGAGGACAAATAAGTTCCGTCAGAATTCTTAAGTCTATAAGAATGAAGTCTTCCAGATTCAACAGGTATAGTATATGCTTGATTATTGTTACATGTCAACAAATAATGGGTAAGCAAATTTTTACCATATGAAACATCTTTGTATGTAACAAAGAAGACATCATAAGAATAGGTTCTCCAGTCTGTAGAAAAAGTATACAGAGAAACTAACATTGGCTTACCAATATTAGCAGGAGTAACACCAGGTATTGTGGTAGTAGTTGCAACAGGAAGTGTAGTGGTTGTAACAACAGGAGAAGGTATTGTAGTTGTAGTGACTACAGGTATGGTAGTAGTAGAAGTGGTAGTAGAAGTAGTGGTAGAAGGAGAGGGAGAAATTAAAGTCTGGTCAATAACAGATTTAAGATTAATTCCTTTTGTAACAATTCCACTAAACTCATCTAAAGAAGGAACTGAATAAGTTTGAAAGTCAGAAACAACTTTATTTACAGTTTGAATACCAAACTTAGATCTGTAGACAGCAAAAGCTCCAGCTACAAAAGGAGCTGCCATAGAAGTTCCAGAAGCAGAACCATAAGAACCCATCAATTTAGATGATGAAATAGAAAGACCAGGAGCTGATAAGGTAGTATACTGAGATACATTAGAAAAATCAGTGATCTTTCCATTAGAGGTAGAATAAGCTGCAACACTCACAGCGTGAGAAATGCATGCGGGAGCAGACATTCCTACAGCATATGAATTACCAGCAGCAATAACTGTTGCTATATTTTTGTCTTTGAGATTTTTAATAGCAGTAGTCATTGCAGGAATATAATCATCGCAAGTTTGCTTAAATATATAAGATCCGCCAAGACTCATATTAATTGACGCAATGTTATATTGTGAAGAAATGGAAGAGATCCAATTGAGAGCTTTAATGATGTCTGCATCATAAGCTCCACCAAAAGGATCAAAAACATTTACAACAATAAACTTAACGTTAGGGGCAACGCCTTGCATAGAAGAATTGATGCCACCAACAATTCCAGCAACGTGTGTTCCATGATAATGGACAGGAACAGCAGCTCCAGATCCAATCATAGAAGTTGCCCCATTAGGACAACGTGAAGCAAAGCATGCTTCAAGTGCTACACGGTTTTGGAAAAAAGGATGTGACTTTTCAATGCCAGTATCAATAATGGCAACATAAACATCTTGTCCAGTATAGCCAAGAGAAGTAGCATAAGTCGCTCCAATATAAGGAGAAGCAGTTTGTAGATCTACTTTAAATTTAACACGTGTTGTAGACTTGTTAACTTTAATATTAGTCTTTGATTTAACAGACTTATAGTTATAAGTAGACTTAGAGTTTTTGGTTTTATGCTTGGGCTTAGAATTAGCTTTTGCATAAGGAGAAGGATTATATGACTTTGCGTCAATAGAATGAGCAGGAATAGCAAATGAGAACATCAGTATTACTGCAATAAAGGGCATTATTTTATTTTTATAAATATATTTAAGCATAGTTTAAAAGGTGATTGTTCCAAGTAACTGTGTTTAGATAGAAACTAGAAACATCGGTTGGATTAACAGAGAAAACAACTCTGTTAATATCCATAGATAACATGTGTTCAACACACCATGCACAAGGGCGTGCAATAGCTGTGTCTTCATTGGAATCAAGACGAGCTACAAATATAGTTGAGCCTGAAGGATTAGATCTACGTGCAACTTTCATAGCACGAATCTCTGCGTGTGTAGAGAATCTACGAGGTGGAGTAAGTGGTGATATCTTATTAAGATTGACATCACCACCAAGAACTCTACCAGACTTAACTACAATAGCAGCCATTTTAAATCTGTTTGGAGAAGTTAAAGCCAACTTAGCTGCAGTAGCTAAAAAAGCTTTATCAGTATTTGAAATAGAAGCTTCTTCGTAATTATAGGCTTCGTAGTCTACGTCTATATATTTTTCAGGATTACCTATTGGTTTAAGCATGAATATAGTTTACCAGCGTTTTTGAGAATTGATCTTGTTTTGAAGCCAAGCAGGCTTGGGATTATTTTCATAATATTTAGAAATAATCTGAGAAGCCATACCTTTTGTCATATCAGAAGTGATTGGAACACCAATTCTTTTAAGCATTTTCTTCTGAGCATCAGTAGGAGAATCAGATCTCCAAGCAGCAGATGAATCAATAAGAACTAATGATGAGTTACGATGTTCTTGAATCCATTTATCGGTGCCGGCAAAAACTGATCTAAGATTATCGGCTCTACCAATTATCTTAGAAGAAGTTTTAGATCCTTCTTTATAACGAAGTTCAGTATTCCATCGTCCTAAAGCATCAAGAGTAATGTGCATAGACTCATTGGCATTAAGACCTAGATGATAGGAGTTTTCACCAATCTCTGCCCATACATACTTAGAAAACTCCAAGATAGCAGGATTGGGAGGGGGTGGCATAAACAAGTTAATACGCTTGTATGCACCTTCAATATCATCAGGATTTAATACTCTAATAGCTTCGCCAGGACAATAGTTTTCAAGTTCTTCAAACTTCTTTGCCACGTCTGTTAGACTTTGTCCTTGCAAATCGAATTCTGGGGGGAGACCCAAAAGAGTAGGAAGGCCAATAGGCTTTTTGTTCCTTGTGGTGTCTGCAATATCGATAATTGTACAATGTGGTTTACCTTCAAATAGTCTTGTGCCACGACCAACAATTTGAGTATATAAAAGAGTTGATCTAGTTGGCTTAGCTAGAATGATTGCTTCAACTGACGGCTCGTCAAAGCCTTCAGTCAAAACGCCAACATTTACAATAACGGAAATCTGGCCCGTTGCAAACTGAGCAAGGATCTTTTCGCGTTCTTCTCTTGGTGTCGTCCCTACGATTACGGCTGTGTCTACCGACGCTTGTCGAAAGGATAAGGCCAAGTTTTCGGCGTGTCTGACGCCGGATGCGAATACAAGGGCTTTTTTAGCCACTGCCAAATTACGATAGGTAGCGACAACAAAAGCGTTGCGCTCAGGAGTATCAATAGCTTCTTCCAATTGAGATTGTACATAATCACCGTTCTGTATATCGACATTTGAAATGTCTACGTTTGATTTTACCCTATATCCGACGAGTGGACAAAGCCACCCATCTTCAATCAGATCTTGAATACTCTTATAGTATACAATCTCATCAAATACATCTACAAGTCTTACTGAATCGCTTCTTTGCGGCGTAGCAGTAACGCCCAACAAGAAATCAGGAGAGAAATAATCAATAATTCTTCTATAAGAAGGAGCAGCAGCATGGTGTGCCTCATCAATCACAATACTTTTAAAATAGTCTTTAGGATATTCCTCAATACGAGGAGTGCCATTACGACCTAGCGTAGCAACTGAGGCTACGACTACGTCTACATGGCCAGCTTTACGTTCAGCTTGCTCAATCTCAACAGTAAGATTGGGATTGGAAGCTAGTATTTTATTTCTAGCCTGCTCAAGAAGTTCTCCTCTATGAGCAAGAACAAGCATGGGCAGAGCATCTTTTTTAATAATAGGAAGTTGACTAAAGATAACAGTCTTACCAGCGCCAGTAGGAAGAACTACCAATTGCTTGGTAATCCCTTTATCATAATTAATGTTAATTGAATTAAGGGCTTCTTCTTGATAAGGGCGCAAAGTAAGCGTCATTATTAATCCTTATTGTTTTTATATCTAGAGTAATTTTTAAGAGTATACGATTTAATAGAATTATACTTTGCGTTCAAAGGTTTTGCAATGTAATCAAAATCATTTGAAGTCTTGTTATTTATAAAATAAACGAGACCTTTAAAAGCAAAGAAGATAATAAGAAAATAAAGAATAAACATATTTAATCAATTTCTTCAATCATAAATTCATACAAAGACTGATAAGGATCTTCATAAGAAACAATAGAGCTGATTAGTTGAACATCTTGTTTAACAACAACTATTGAAGAATCAGAAGATTTTTGTTCTTCTTTCAATTTAATTGGGGGGGTAATTGTTTTCATATTTCAATTGTTACTTTATGTGCAATAGATTCATCAGGAATAGCAATAGGGAAATCTCTAAAATTATAATAATTAACTAGAGAATTAATTGAAAAAGGATTTTCAATAATATGAGACATAATGAACAAGAGTTCAGTCATAGGACCAGAAAAACTCATGTTATCATTTTGAGAGTCTTTAGTTTCAATTGGATAACAAGAAAAGTTATCATAAGACCAAACTACAGAATTAGTATTGGAATCAAAGACATAAGGCATAGTTATACCTGCAGCTGATTCTGGAGTAACAAATGAAACCATTAGAGAATCAGTTTTGGTAGGGTTGTCAATGTTGTCTTGATCTATGTTTGTAAGAGTAGTATCTGTAGCAAGAATAAATGAACGACCTTTAAAAGAGCTAAATGAAAAAGCCATTTCAGCAATAGTGATATACATTTGATCTTTAGAAGAGTAAGGCCTAGGTTCAAGAATCAAAGACGGCTCATAATCAGAATTAAAAAGCACATACATGATATTAAAAGAATCAGGTCCATTTTTAGCCAGGGTATTCTCAAAAGTCCTCATGAGCTTGTAAACTTCAAGAGCAGGATTATTGTGAATATCATTCTTTTCTAATTCAGCAAGAGAATTAATAAAAGTTTGATTATTAATGTAGGCTACTACTTCTTCAGGAGTAAGTGTTTTTTCTTCAGAAGAATCTTTAGGTGGAATAGAATTAATCACTTAGTAACTTCTCCAATAACGCCAAAGGTAGCATAAGAAAGATAAGCAAGAAGTAGAAGCATAGCTACAGCAGAGCCATACATACTAAGAGTAATAAAAGCATAAATAGCAGCGACTGAAAAGACAGTCTCAACAGCCCAATAGCTCATAAGAGAAGCAATCTTGGTCTCAGGCTTTTGTACAAATTTATAAAGCTTAGAAGAATAATCTTTAGTTGTATTCTTGACTTTATTTAGAAGATCTTGTCTCTTAGAATGGATAATTGGAACAAGTTCTTTTGTAGAAAAAGAATTGAGAACATCGTCGTAATAAAGGGTATAATCAGACATAGAAATAAATCCTTAGAGTAATGAATGTAACATTCAGAGTTTTATATTGAGCGCATGCCGAACTCTCGGCGCAAAATTTTTCTTTTTATTTTTTAACTAATTTGAAACTAGTCTTCTAGAGATACATGGGTGTATTTAGAAGATCTAGCTTTATTAGTCCTGATTGAGTACTTTGTACCGATACTCAGTTTAAGATACTTGACATATCGATGAAGAGTAATCTCTTTAACGTCAGAAATTGACATAGTATGAACTGTATTGTTTTCAGGAATAAGTCCTTCATACAATATTTCATTGTTGAAATCGTCCATCAAACAAATAGCCCAGTGAGTAGCCTCATTATTAACGACTACTCCGAACCGGGAAGCTTGAACAGAGAGAAAATTAAATTCTTCTCCCTTGGGGCTTTCAATCAACTTGATGGGCTTCATGTAATGAACAACGGGGTCAGTGTTAGTATCTTGTGAGTACATCACAAAATAACATTTATCCCATTCAATAACATCATATATATCAATAGACATAATTAAAGATCCTCTTCTTCGTCCTCATCTCCAAATAAAGAATTCCAGCAATCGGGGTGAGTACCAGAAATCATCCATTCGCGTATTTCTTTATCAAGGTGTGGAAATACGTCTTGACAGTATTTGCGTTGAACAACCCAGCGATCATACTGATCTTGAGTCATCAAGAAGAATACTTCATCTTGACAGACATGACAAACCTTGTGTACGTTCGCAGGAGCTGTAACAGTAGAATCTCCTGCTACACGAAAATACGTGACTAGAGTCATTGAGAGTTCCTTGATTGGAGAAGACGAACAATGGCTTGTTCCTGTGGAGTAGAAGTTTTAGCATTTGTGCTAGCTGGGCGGACTAGCTCTTTAGCCTTGGTAACTGAAGGGGCAAGAGACAGTCTTGTGGACTTTGCTTGTTCTACTGTACCGAGCTTTGTCATACGAATTTTAGTGTTGCGTGACAAAACGCTTGACTGAGAATTGACTTCTATAATACATCCAGCATCTGCTGCACGACGAATGGCTGAAGATACAAGATCTTGTTTGGCGTTGGCCATACGCATGAGATTCTTGATTGTAAAATATTCTCCGAGCGAATTGCCAAGAATCTTAACAATGTATGGAGCTTTACCATGAGCAGACTGTTTATCTGCTTTATAACGATAAAGATTACGAACGAACTCGTCTACTTCTGGATTGTCGGCAGCTTCAGGATTGACAAGAGTTGCTGGAGGTTCAGATAGGGTAACAAGATTGTTAGTAGTAGGATTTTTAGGAGTGGCGACTGTCTGTGGTACAGCACCACTCATAGCGTTCAAAAGAACAGCGATCTCTTCAGGAGTGCCTTCTACTTCAATTCCGTTGATCTTCATAACAAAAATTCCTTTTGTGAATAAGTTAGTTGTTGTTTTGTATGTGACAAAAACAAGTTAGTCTTCGTCATTGTCTTCGGTGTAGCCACGAAGGTATTCGTCAAGGAAATCTTCAAAGACGATAGAGTCTTCGTTGATTCCTGCATCGGCAAGGAACTCAGAGTCGCTGAATTCCCAAGGGACGATGCCTGCTCGAATGAGAGTGTTCTTGACTGCGTTGAAAAGGTGGTAAAGTACACCTTGAACGTTGGGGCCGTCAACAACAGTGTAGGTTCCATCGTCGTGAACATGGACTGTAGATGCGCAACGCATAGACTCCATGACGTCTTCAACGACGTGCTTGATGGAATGGAGGGCATCGGTGGGGTCAATGGGCTCTGGAAATGGGTTTTCCAGATAGTTTTTGATGTGGTATTCGCGATCAACATCAGCCCAGGAAGGTGTTGTTGAGCACTTGGTGCAGGTGCGAAGGCCACAGTTAGGGGTGTTGAAATCATGTAAGTAACTCATAATTATTTTAAGTTACAACATTGTTAACTCCTTGTTTCTGTTTTGTATTTACTGAAAGAAGATGGGGTAAGGTGCCAGCGGTCATATTTGCAGAACCAGGCTGGCGCTGGTCTTTCTACAGGTATATGACTAAACCTGCCTATAGGAATTGAAAGGCTTAAAACTCCAATAAGATAATACTCATTTTTAGTGGCGGAATGGAAGCACAAAAGCAATTGAGTATTATTAGAAAATTCTAGACATACATACGCTCGTAGCTCTTGAGATATGTATGTCTAGAAAATCTAGTTAGGCATTGACAACGCGTACCCAAAGATCGTACATCTTGGTAGTTTCATTGAAGAGTGAAGAACTCTCAATGGCAAGATTGTCTTTCTTGGCACGGTTGTAAAGGCTCATGACAAGAGACTGCTTAGACTTCTTGTCTGGAAGTGGAACTTCTACGTGAGCCCACTGTCCCCGATTGGTAATCAGTTCGTTGTAAATGGCTGTGGCAACAGGATTGCGCTTACGGCCTTTACCAACGTTCTGAGGTGGTTCGCCCTTAATGAACTTCAGAATCTTCTTTGGTTCATTCATTGCGAACTTCTGTGGTGAATTCTCAACTTGAGTTTGGGTGCTGGGAATCATTGGCATTGATTTACCTCTATTGTATGTAGGAATATTGAACAACTTTGTTCTTTGTTCTTTATTTAAAATGGAAAGTTAGGCGGTTGAATATATCGCGTTGATGAAGAATGGTTCATCACCGGGTCAACACCATAAATTTCTCGGTACCTAATATGATGCCAATGAGACATAAAGATCTTAGTGGCATAGCGTCGAGCTTGTGCCTCAAGACGAGAAGTAGGAACAACTTCAGATTCGTCTTTAGTCTTTTGGTTCATTGACTGGCGACGATTAAAATCATTTAAATAGATGTTACCGTAAAAGGTATCATACTGAGAAAAATGCTGGAAACTCATGCCGATTTTCCAAGAAATATTCTTAACAAGGGGATTCCACTTGGTATGATTTGGGTCAAGACCAGCAAATTTCCAGAGATTAGTTACTGACGGAGACTTAGTAATGTCAAGAATAGAAAGCAGAGCAGCAGACATTGCATGTCCGATTCCATCTTGAGAGACAGCCCATTTACCGGTAACTGAATTAAAATTAAAGTCTCGGAAAGATTCTGTTAGTAGTTCTTCCAAAGTAGACAAATATGACGAATAGACAGAAAGATCTGTAGTAGTCATAGAAGAAATAGAATCTCGGGTATTCTGAATCTGATAATAAAGATTAACTAGATCAGAAATATTCTCATCTGAAAATTTAACAGATTTAAATTTACGAGAAACCAAAGAGTTAAAATCAGAAAAAGGGTTGTTATTAGGGTCAATAATCAGGGCGGGATTAAAGATATGATCAGGATTAGTTCTATTGTCCATAATATTAAAGTTAGTTATTAGTAGCAAAATTGGCAACAATATATTGAGTGATTCTGTTTACGCAAGATTCAATAAACCCTTGCTCATCATGACATTCGCATTCGCATTCGTCATAATGTTCTTCTTCATTATATTGGTCGTTGCATTCATCGCACCAATAATCTGAATCATCAGAATCAAAGTTGTCGTGAGTATTTTCAAGGATATCTCTAATGGAGTCCTTAATTTGACTACGATTGATAGAATTATTAGAAGACATATTTCAACCTTTCTAGGTTTTGTATTGGGCAAACAGGAGTGCCCAATACAAAACTATAGAAAATATCAATTATGAATTTTGTGATTTGACATTCCAGTTACGTAGTCTTCCACTAGAGAAGTGTAATATCCAACTGGCAAACATTGCATTAACTCCGGGTTTAAATAGATCTTCAGGAGTATATCCTAAAGTATCTTGAAGAGTTTTAAACCAAGAAGAGTTAATTTGCAATAAGCCAGAGTCGTAACTACCGTTGGAATTCAAAGTCCACACTATTTGGCCATTTTCCCATTTAGCATTGACGGCACCAGGATTACATCTGGATTCACGCCAAGCAATGTAAGAAAAGACCTTTGTAGGTAAAGCATAATTTCTAAATGTCGCTTCAAATTGAGGACAATAGAACTGCTTTCCTTTAGGTAAATAGGTGGAATACTTCACAGAGGTGGGTTTCAAGTACTTATTGTTCTTGATACATCCCCAACCATAGAAACCAACTGGATCTCTAAAGAATGGTTTATTAGCTTCTTTATCTTCTAAAGTTCTAAAACTATTCTTAGTTTGGTATCCAAAAACAGATATTCGGTTAGCTACGGTTATTTGCTCAAAGACAGTTGCTTCGGCAGGGTGTTTAGAAAATTCCAAACCTCCATAGCCTTCCCAAGTGCTTTGGGCAATTCCTAGTCCACCACCCCAATTGCCTCCATCTTTCCAATTGCCACCAGTTTCGCACTGGGCAACTTTTTCCCAGTATTTAATACTTGGTGCCATCTTGAAATTAACTTTAGTCCACTTAGCAGTGGCCAAGTTAGGCAAGGATAGGGTGGTACTTCGGGGTTCGGAAGATGACTCCGAAACACCTCCAACATCTGTAGCAGATGCTTGAATTGATGTAGCTGGAATAACACCAGCTATTGCCAGAATTAATGACAATAATATATTTCGTATGTTGCGCATGGTATTCGCTCCTTTCGATTGGTTTTGCGAAGCTAGATAACTAGCAACGCATTAGCATCGCGCAGGTTGCGAAACCGAAGATAAACGGGCAAATACGATATGCCCGTCAGACACTTTGGCAGTGGTGCCTTCTCCGACTTCACAGTTGTTACTGTTACGTAGGGGATTCTCCCCCTGCCCGCATGTCAACGGGCATGGTTATATTATAGCATGATTTACGATTTGAGTGTGGTGTAAGATTCAGTGAACTTCCTCCTGAGAAAAGTCCTTATTCACCATAGCTGATAATGCTCTTAATTCTTGAGTAAGATTATCAAGTTTATGAGATATCAGCATCACAGCTTTAAGCATGAGAGTAAACTGCTCTGCTTGTTTGTTCAAAGATTCAGTTGATGATCTTTTGAAAGCCATGAGTGCCTCCGGGAATAAAGACTAGATAAAATAACAAAATAGCTCACACTAACAATGATGATGAATCAAAATGCTAACGTGAACTATTCCCAGTAGTTAAATTATCTTTACAGATGTAAATCAGTAACTTCTATATAGTACTGTCTGAATTTAAAAACATTGAGTTCTGAGCGGACTCAATTTTAAAAATTCCACGTTGTACTTTTGTGAAACGATTAGGATTTGAACGGATGAAGTTGTAAACAGTCTGAATAGTGCAGCTCACTGCATCTGCAATATTCTGAGGTGTTACTTCAGTACCAATGTTATTGTCAATGTACTCATTGATTAATTGTACTTTATTTCTCTGTTGCATGGTTAATTATCCTTGTTGATTTTGGATTTGTGTGGTTATTTATCTATATAAAGGTGTATAGATAAAGTTGATTTGAGGTTTAATAATAGCAAATAAAGTTAAAAAAATCAAATGATTGATTACAAATCATATAATATATTAGTAAAGAAGGCAGCAAACCTATATAAAAATAAAGGTACAACAAAATATTGTATCAGTTGCAGCCTTTAGAAAAAAAATAGAACTAGACAAAAAACTGTGTAGTTCCCAGAAGACAGTAAAGGGGACTGGAGCTGGTGGCGTCATCATTAAAACCTAGGAGGCGGAATTTCAATGATCTTCTGGAAACTACACAGTCTTTTGACTAACGCGTAGTGTTCATTGTTTTTTATTGAGCCCAGGAAATGTTTCACGTGAAACACTCAAGGGTCAAGGCAAAGGCTATTTGCAAAAAAAAAATAGCCAGAGAACACACGGTACTAGACCGCATGTTCCCTGGCTATTAATCCCTCTAGGCTGTAGACCTAGATGAAAAGACGATTGGACTACGATAACCCATATGACGTTGATAGTCAATGGGATCATGGAAGACAAGATATTCATCGTTGTCAGATTCAACTCGCCATTCAGTCACACGAGACTGAACAACACGAACTGAATTGTCAGAAGACTTAACGAATGATACCGTCTTAGCAAGACCGTAGTACTGAAGTGCCTTTTCAAGAAGTGGAAATATCTGACGGTTCATAACGAGCTGATCCGTAATAAGTCCACCTGTAGTAGGTTTGGTAAAGCAAGCAGCAAAGAGACCTAGAATAAGATCGTGCTGGTCAGATTCATATTCATAAGACAGAATCTTATCAGCAACTTTCTGATAAAGGTCTTCCCAACCACTGCTATCAATTCGACCACCATAATCAGAGGTGGCAGAACTATTAGCAGCATATGTGTCTTGACGGAACTCGTTGAGAATTGGGGTAGCATGCAGTCGCAAACGAGAGCCAAGTGTCATTACTTGGTCCGAAGGACGACAGTTTGCCTGAGCCCAATCCTTGACTCGTTGATTGTATTCACGATTCTTCTGTCGAGTAATACGACGAAGTTGAGTGATTTTACCGTCAGACTTCTCAACCCATTCACCAGGCTTGAGATAATAGTTGAAGCTCTTGCTATCCCATAGACTACGATCTACAGGAAGTCCAGAGTCAATTACTTCGCGTACCATCAACTTGGTTTCTTCTTCAATTGCATCTCGATCAGCTGAATCATATGTCTGGGTGCAGCCATCAATTGCATCTTCTAAAGAACACAGTTGAACAGGACGATGCCTATGAAAGACAGCAGCATGAAGCATAGTTGCATTGACGAATCCGCCAACGCCACCACCCTTCATAGATGCTTTAATGTCTTCAAAAACATCTTCACGAGTATAGGTTTCAGAACGAGCCGGCTTAGGCTTCATTGTAGAAGGCAATCCGACATATGACACCATCTTAGCACGAAGTGCAACAGAGAGTCTCATAGGCCAGCCACGTCCAGACACTTCAGGAAAAGAATGCTCAATTCCTTTACTGTCTTTCCAAGTGGGAAACCATTCGTCTTCTACGTATCTAAAGATGGAATACTCACCAATACCATTGGGACTACGCTTTACAACGACGACTTTTTCCTGATCAAATCGGCCACCAATAAAGGTGCGATAGAACAGGCTGAAGAAGTCGTCATGGTCGTGTCCACCATGGGATTCGTACATTTCCATCCAGTCAAGGTCGTTTACGACATGGACTTTAAGATCGTTAAGACGACGAATAGTGCCATCTTCTACTTCAATATCATAGCCGATCATACGAGCCATAGACTCGCAAATGATCTGCTCTGAAACAGCACAAGGAATGGGAATACGATCTTCCAGTGGTTTTGCGTGAGTAGTAGCCAAAGTTTGGAAAAGCCATGGGGAATCAGTAATCTTCATTCCCATAGCCTTCCAACGATAGCCCACATACTGGAATCGCGCAAGAGACTCTTCTTCCTCAAGGTCAGAATCGTCATGGAAGGTGCGAAGATATATATTACGCCAGTTCATCAACAGTTTGTTGTTGATAGCGTCATTAAACATCTTCTCGTATTCTTCTGTGAGCCAATATTCCATGTTAGCTTTAGTGAAAAGCTGAGGCATGTTGATCACAGTTTGGTCATCTGTACGAACCTTGGATTTGGGTCCTTGCGGTTCAGCCAGAAGACGATATCCTTTAGTGTACTTTACTTCAGGCTTGATATTGCCCCACCAAGTAATTACATCGACACCTTCAGGAAGCTTATCAGTAACGAAACAGTTACCTTTCAGCGTGCCATCAGGACCGATGATTCTGATATTAAAAGTCTTTGCATTACGCAAATCCTTGATAAGATCAGAACGCAAGGTGGGGTTTAGGAAGTAATCGCCGGGATCATTAGATTGAGTGGTATCAAAAACGGGAAGGTTATCAATAGCCTTGTTAATAAGACGAGGATGGATAGCAAAACCGCCATCCAGCAAACGCTCCCAAACTTCAGGCTCTTGAAACTCAGATGTATAATCATGAGCATTACGAAGCCAGAATTCAGAACCGTCCTCTGACCACTCAAAATACCTACTGTACTCTGCAGAATCTACAGTAACTATGTTGATGTCGTCAAGATCAAACTCAGCGTTCAACAGAGTTGGACGGTGAAAAGACTTGACACGCTTAGAAGTTTTGCCACCACCTTCAACGACATATCCCATGTCATTGATAATGGAAAGCCATTCAGTATTATTGCCAATCTGGCAAAGAACAATCTTGTTCTTGTCCACAATAGCATACTGAATATTTGGTTGATTTATGATCTTTTGAATCGTATCAAACTCATAAGCATTCGTGGGAATCGGCAAAGCGCCAATACGATAGAAATCTTCACCAGAATGTTCTAGAGCTTGACGCAAAACGCCGATATCATAAAAGCCAATCTGATACCCGGCACTAGACCGAATAGGCGCGTTGGCGAACGCTTTAATACGAGTTTTGGGTACGATGTATGACAATTGAGCCTCCTAATTATGATCAATTGTTTTGGTTTTGTATTAAATTAAAGAACGGTAAGACCCCTGTGCTGGGTGGGATACGCATGTCCATGATATCCCACCCAACGATCTGGGCAATTGAAACTTAGTAGGGCACACCACAGTGTCGTTTAAGACGCGTTATACACGCAGTCCCCTACAAAGTTACATTAGTTCCACTCGACAGGAGTTTCGTTCTCGTCAGGAGCAACAGCCGAAGGAGCATCTGCCACTGAAATAGCAGCATCTGCAACCGTACGGTTGTCGGTCCAAAGGTTGAATGACTGCGGTTCGTTATTGAAAACGACAGTCATTTTACCAGAACCAAGCTGGGTCGGATCAAACTCACGAGGAGTAGCGTAACGAAGATCGTTAGAATCCTTGGGATTAACTAGGATACGCTCCTGAGCACCAGCCCAGTTAGACGACCACTTGGTAGCAAGTGCACGAATAGCAGTGACCTTCTTCTCTTCTGCGTCCTTACGCTCGGCGCTCCAGTTCTCAGCAAGAGCCTTCTCTTCGTTGACACGAGAGAAGACATCTGCTTCGTTACGGAGTCCGACGCAACGGATGTAGTTAGAGACGATAGCGTCTGCAAAGTCAATGAAGCCCTGACCATAGAAGCCAAGTTCAGGCTTGTAGGTCTGAGACTGCTTACGGTCAGCCTTGGTCACCTCAAAAGAAAGGATTTCGGGACCAGGAGCTGAAGCATTCTGCGAGATGTTGGGCATCTGGTAGACTTCCTTGATTCGCTTAGGATCTTTGATGGTGTGGAAGGCATCCTTAGCACCGTATGCCTTGAACATTTCCACAAGACGATCAAACTCGTCCTTGTTGGATCCAAACTGCTGGAAGAACAACGGAAGACCAGCATCAAACTTCATGCCGAGATTCTCAAGAGTCATGGAGAACTCGTCAAGAGTAGTGCTCTTGGTTGCACTCTGCTGAGAAAGCGAGTAGAGGAACTCCTGAATGGTCATAAGCTGGCCACCGATAACGATCTCGATGTCCATCTTGACAGGCTTCATGATTCCCGTGACAAGCCAAGAAGAGCTGTTCTTACGGTTAGAGTAGTGGTCAATCAACGAAAGACGGTGAAGACGGGCACTACGAAGGGTAGCGTAGGCATCGTAGCCAACGCCACCAAGAGTTGCACGGAACTTAGTGCGCTGACCAACAGTGAGCTGGATGCTATTGCCCGAGTTCCGAAGAACATCTGGATTGTCAATAGCAACACCCAACACACCTGTAGGGTCAAGTTGAGCAGCAATGCTGCTAAACACATTGGTAGACATAGGAATATATCCTTTCAGGATAAGTAGTTACTGTTTTTGGGCTTTTTGCTTTTGGGTTTTTTGAGCGTGTGTGCTCGGGGTTTTGTATATCCCCGAACACACTACGCCCTCTTGGATAGTCGGTTATTTATCCGAAGATCAAGCCTTCAAAGAATGCCTTGACAACTCGGATCCGTCCAAAGAAATGGACTTTTCCAAGAGTAAGTGTTCCCTTGAAGATTGTGAAGAGGTTCTTGACAGTAGTCATAAAAACCACCTTTCTGTGTTTTTTATTGTGCTATGGGTATTGCGAAAAACTCACCATTAGGAAACCAACCCCACCAAACCTTATTAACGCTTTGGTACATAGTCCATCCAGGTTTTGTATTAAGCTTAGAATCATTAGGATCCGTCAGCTGTACAAAAAATGGTCCATGTTCAACTATGCGTTTGCGAGTATCTCGCGTAGCATAGATGGTTGGTTTTAGTCTGTATACGACTAATGGTTTATCATCCTTGGTCATTTCTATCAATCCTGACTGAGCTATAATATGATGTAAGATCTCTAGCATCTTTGCCAGAATATCGTATCATAAGATCAGGATTATAGTCATCACCGTGAGTATAAGAAAGCCCATATTTAGGATGTTGAGATTTGATCCAATATCCGGGTGGACATGTCCAAAATTCAGCATTAGATCCTATATAGGCTTCAGCAATAATGTCGTCATTCTGATCGTACCAGATGTACTCAGCGTCACCGAACGCGTAGTCTTTTAGGACTCCGAGTCGGCAACGCTTGAGTACATCTTGCAGCTCAGAGAGTGTCTGAATCTGAGTAGAAGAACTCATTAGACGCTTTCTTTGCATTGATCATCATGTTGGCACTGACAAAAGGGGCTACGGCAGTTGAACCTACGGCTTGGGCAAGCCGAATAACTGCAGTAAGAGCCGTGTCAGTGACGACAGCAGCAGGAAGAAGAAGGCCGTAATAGGCGGTATTAGAAGCCATCTTCTTAGCTTTGATTTTCTTAGACATTAGATTCCTCCTGAGAATAGATGCGCTTCTCCCAACTGAGTTCGGGAGTAGCAAGATAAGTGGCAGAGTTATGACCAGTTGGGTTATCTGTTCTGTCC
>Ga0192647_100528_pt1 | contig 26859 bp, 24 predicted proteins | sample LauGreFa1BDMLBSN_2_FD_133046 | JGI IMG/M metagenome (GOLD analysis project Ga0192647, IMG submission 133046) | Freshwater lake microbial communities from Lake Michigan, USA - Fa13.BD.MLB.SN - reassembly | ecosystem: Environmental > Aquatic > Freshwater > Lake | place: Lake Michigan, USA... | reverse complement strand
GCCTCAGGCGAGATAAGGAAATAAGGGTTGTTAAACCAAGTGCTAGTGATAATGGCCAAAAATATAATTCACTTCGTGGTCTGAAGTATTGTTTGTCTTTCTCAACAGGTTCAAGTTTATCGAGTAACATATAGATATTATTTAATTCTTCAGAATTTCTTGCGCGAAAATAGCGACCACCGGTGCTTTCAGCAACCTTAACTAAGGTGTTTTCGTCCAAGTCACGGGAGGGATTAACTTTACGATTACCAAAAAAACTTCGAACTATCATTTCATCTGCACCGACACCGATAGTGTATATTTTTAATTGATTTGCAGCAGCCAGTTCAGCGGCTTTTAAGGGTGAGACTTCACCGGCAGTGTTGGCACCATCGGTTAATAGTATTAAGACTCGGCTATTGGCAGGTTGATTTTTAAGACGTTTAACCGCCAAACCAATTGCATCCCCAATTGCTGTGTTTTCGCCAGCAAGACCTATAGCAGATTCATTCAATAAAGTTAGCACGGTTTTTCTATCAAACGTTAAGGGAGTTTGTAAATAGGCCTGTGTACCAAAAAGAATTAATCCGATCCGGTCTCCGATACGTTTGTTAATAAAATCACTGGCTACCCATTTGATTGCAGTAAGTCTATCGACAGGATTTTTGTTAATTAGAAAATCTTGTTCTTCCATGCTGCCTGATAAGTCAACGGCTAACATTAAATCACGGCCACTTACAGCTTGTTCAATTGGCTCTCCAAGCCACTGTGGACGGGTACAGGCTATTACCAATAAAAACCAGGCGATTGTGGCCAACAATAAAGGCCATTGTTGGTGTTTGGAAATTAATGGTGTTTTACCGTCAGAAAAATCATCCAGAAATGGAACTTTTAAGGCAGATTGTTCTAATGGGGTATTCGCAGGTATCAACCAACGGACTAATAAAGGTAAAGGTAAGGCAGTTAAGAGCCAAGGCCACTCAAAATGAATCATGATTTTAGTTTTCTTTTGGTGAATTTTGTTTGTACTTTAAGCCAGTCTTCACACAAACTAATTAGTTGGGTAATTTCAAGATTTGTCGGTTGCGTATTTTTATAGGGCGCATCGGCCAGTAGTTGACCACAACCTGAACTAAAGGGCTCACCTGTTAATGAACTATCAAGAAAAGCCAACCATTGTCGACCCGTTAAACTAGCCACTTCTTCCCGCTGTATAAGGCTAATAGCAACACGGCGAATAAGCATGGAAAGTTGGCGTAGTTTCATTTCGTTATCAAGAGACGAACATTCTTTAATAACAGTCAACTGTTTTATCGCTGTATCGATAGTGGTTTTACGTGTCAGACGTTTGTAAAACCAATAAAAAAATACAATAAGCAATGGCATCAAAATTATTATCAGCCACCAGCCGATAGCAGGTGGCCACCAACTGATTGCGTCAGGAAGATGAATGTCTTTAAGCGGTAGTTGAGTTGTTGGCATTAGTTTTAATCAAAATAACGATTGCAGATGTGAAGCAAGTTAAAGACTCCCAGATACCTTTTAGTTCATAGTTATCATTTTAAACATTGAAATGGATCTTCTGAAGTGCTGCATTTAAGGAATATTAACCCCCTTTTTTTAGCTAATGATTCGATTCGTTGTAGGCGTAGAGTAAAAAGATTTTGAAAGTTTTTTAGCCGTTGTTCGTCACTAGTATCAATAACAACATCACGTTCATTGTTAGTAAAACGATAACGTCCTTTAGTAGGTAAACTTTTTTCCAGAGGGTCGTAGATAAATATTAATACTACTTCGCAATGCTGAGCCAATTTGGCAAGACATGTTTCTGTTTGTTCATTGATGCCTCGAAAATCACTGATAACATAAACCAGACTGCCAGGACGCGTGTGTTGGGTTAATCTTGCCAATACCTGTTCCAACGTAATTTTTGGTAGTGCTGTAGTGCCTAATTCATTTGCTGAAGAAGTTATATTAGTTTTACCAACAATAGCACTTAAAAAGCGTAATACAGCATGTCTACCATTTTGCGGCTTTAATTCAAGACACTCTAGTTCAGAAAATATTTGTCCGCCTATTCGATCGCCATGATATTCGGCTGCCCAAGCCAATAAACCGGCTAATTTTGCTGCCAACACAGATTTAAAGACGCCACGTGTAGCAAACTGCATCGTAAGACGGTCATCCACAGAAATAAATACCGGTCTTTCTCGTTCTTCTCTGAATACTTTAGTATGGGTTTTTCCAGTACGTGCAGTAACGCGCCAGTCAATACTACGAATATCATCGCCCGGTTGATATAAACGGGCTTCATCGAACTCCATACCACGACCTTTAAAGCGTGATACGTAACTCCCACTTTGCTGAGAACGATTTTGGGTATGATGTAAATTTATACGAGTTGCCTGTTTTGCTAAATTAATGAGTGTTTTTAATGAAACAGAAACCAATTCATTTCTTAATTGGTTGGTGGTTTCAGCTTTTTTATTAAATAGCATCAAGGTACAGCAATCCTGGAGATAAGTTCTTTGATAAAATGATCGGTAGTAATACCTTCTGCTTCAGCTTCATAAGATAAAATCAGGCGGTGTCGCAATACATCAAAAGCCATTTCCTGAATATCTTCGGGGCCGACAAAGTCCCGTTGTGATAACCACGCTTTAGCTCTGGAACAGCGATCCAGAGCAATACTGGCTCTTGGACTTGCTCCATATTGCAGCCATGAACCAAGATCTTGACCATAAGCGGATGGATTACGGGTCGCAAGTATAATTTGCAGTAAATAATCTTCAAGGCTTTCTGCCATATAAATATCCAACACTTCGTTACGAGCATCGAATAGGGTACTTTGAGTAATGGGCTCAAATGAATCATTAGGGTTTAATGATACTGAACGTGCCTCTGATCTGGCTAAGTGCAGAATGCTTTTTTCATGTTCGGCTTTAGGGTAATCCACTTTAACATGCAGTAAAAAACGATCCAGTTGGGCTTCAGGTAAAGGATAGGTACCTTCTTGTTCAATAGGATTTTGTGTCGCCATTACCATAAACAATTTTGGCAAAGGATAGGTGGCTTGGCCTACGGTTATTTGTCGCTCCGCCATCGCTTCCAATAAAGCGGCCTGAACTTTAGCTGGAGAGCGGTTAATTTCATCAGCTAATATTAGATTGTGAAATAAAGGACCTTTTTGAAATTCAAATGTGCCAGCCTGAGGGCGATAAATCTCGGTTCCTGTTAAATCTGCAGGTAATAAGTCAGGCGTGAACTGTACGCGATGAAAATCTCCGTGGATACCCTTACTTAACACATTAATTGCTCTGGTTTTGGCCAGTCCGGGAGCACCTTCAACCAAAATATGCCCATCGGCCAACAAACCGATTAGCATTCTTTCAACAAGGATATCCTGTCCGATAATTTCCTTATTTATGTAATTTTTTAAACCAATTAACAAAGTTTGAGTAGAAGCTTTTGAGAGGTTTTGTTTGCTGTTATGTTCTGACATGATAGGTGTTATATTTAATCCATAGTATAAAAGCGATACATCTGAAATAGTCGACGTATATTATTTTGATAAGCAATAGTTGATAAGTGTAAATTTTTGCTTAGTCATCGCGCAATGTTATAAACAATTTTTTAACTAAAAAGTTCCTTATTCTAACCGGATATCAGTTTAGACAACATAACATGATTAACTATAAAAGTAGGCCGGATTCTACAAAAAATTTGCCAGACGGGATATCTTATATTGTCGGTAATGAAGTTGCTGAGCGTTTTAGCTATTATGGCATGCGTGCGATATTAGTGACTTTTATGACACAGTACTTGTTGAATTCTTCTGGTCAATCAGATGTTATGTCAGCAAATGAAGCACAGGGTTATTTTCATTTGTTCGTTTCTATTGTTTATTTTATGCCTTTTTTTGGCGCTTTATTGGCAGATGGACTGCTAGGTAAATATAGAACAATTATCTTTTTATCGCTAGTTTATTGTCTGGGACATTTCGTGCTTGCGATTGATAATACCAGAATGGGGTTGGTGATGGGGCAAGGACTTATTGCCGCTGGAGCCGGTGGAATAAAACCTTGCGTTTCTGCACATATAGGCGATCAGTTTGGTATTGCAAACCAGCATCTCATGTCTACAGTATTTGGTTGGTTTTATTTCGCTATAAATTTTGGTGCATTTACGGCCATGCTTATTATTCCTTGGTTACTTGAATATTATGGAGCCACTGTTGCATTTGCTGTACCAGGTTTTTTAATGCTATTGGCAACGATAACTTTCTGGTTAGGTCGATATCGATTTGTCCATATTCAGCCTGCGGGGATTAATTTTATTAAAGAAATGTGTAGTCAAGTGGGCATAAGAAGTTTGTGTAAGCTATCAACTATTTATGCTTTTATTGCTGTATTTTGGGCCTTGTTTGATCAAACTGGGTCCTCTTGGATAGTTCAAGCTCAAAAAATGGATCGCATGGTTTTTGGTTTTGAATTATTACCTTCGCAAATTCAAGCGGCTAATCCTCTGTTTATTATGTTGTTGGTGCCTTTTTTTTCATACTTTGTTTATCCGCTGCTAAGTCGTTTTTTTGTATTAACGGCCTTACGAAAAATGATTATCGGTTTATTTTTAATGGTTATTGCTTTTGCTATACCAAGTGTCATACAAATGCAGTTAGACAAGGGCCTAATGCCGCACATAACTTTGCAGTTATTGGCTTACGTCTTGTTAACTTCAGCCGAAGTTATGGTTTCGATAACCTGCCTAGAGTTTTCTTACACGCAAGCCCCAAAAACTATGAAATCTTTTGTGATGGCATTTTATTTTTTGTCAGTTGCAATAGGAAATCTTTTTACCAGTGCCGTAAATTTCTTTATTCAAAACGAAGATGGAACGACCAAGCTTGCTGGCGCAAGTTACTTCTGGTTTTTTACCGGATTAATGTTGTTAACAGCATTGCTGTTTATGTTTGTGAGTAAGCAATACCAAGAAGACCGAATAACAGCAACTGACATATGAAAGCGTTGCGATTACAATGACAAGTAACTTAATTTTTTTAACGAACAAGTTTATTAAATAGTAGTCTGTATGAAATCATCAAAAACAATTCTAATTACTGGTTGTTCTTCAGGCATTGGTTATAGCACTGCTGTAGAGTTAAAAAAAAGAGGCCATTATGTTATTGCTACGGCCAGAAAAGTAGAAGATGTTAATCGTTTAAAAAATGAAGGTTTTACAGTTATTCATTTAGATTTGGCGGACAGTCAAAGTATTCATAAAGCGGTAAGTGATACACTTGAATTAACAGGCGGGTATTGTGATGCATTGTTTAATAATGGTGCTTTTGGTCAGCCGGGAGCGGTTGAAGATCTCAGTCGAGATGTGCTTAGGTATCAGTTTGAAAGTAATCTTTTTGGCACACACGAATTGACTAATCTGCTTATTCCGGTGATGCGCAAACAGGGGCATGGACGTATTATTTATAATAGTTCTATATTAGGGTTGGTTGCCATGCGATATCGTGGTGCTTATAACGCCAGCAAGTTTGCTCTGGAAGGCTTGGCGGATACTTTACGCTTGGAACTTCACGGTACTAATATCCATATTTCGTTAATAGAGCCGGGGCCAATCTTAAGCAACTTTAGAACAAATTCATACGCGTTGTATAAAAAAAATATAGATCATGTAAATAGTTTTCATAAAGATGCTTATGAAGCCATTGAAGCTCGATTGCAAAAAGAAGGTGCTGCTGTTGTATTTACTTTGCCGGCAAAGGCAGTTGTTGAAAAAGTCATACATGCACTGGAAGCAAAGCAGCCTAGAATACGTTATTACGTGACTTTTCCAACGTATTTATTTGCAATTCTTAAACGAATTTTACCGATTTGCTGCTTGGATTATTTATTAAGAAAGGTTTAATTTTGAATCAGTTAGATGAAATTATTATTTATTGCCCCTATTGTGGCGAAGCCCTCGATGTATTAGTCGACACATCATCCGGATCGCAACAGTACTATGAGGATTGTACGGTTTGTTGTGCACCAATTCTATTTTCACTACGCGAAGATGAAAATGGTGAACTGACAATTGACGTAAAAAGAGATGATGAATAATTTTTTTGTGCTAAAATCCCAGTTTGTAGCTGGGTAATTGACTTGAAAGCATTGCAACTGCATAAACCTCATTTTTATTTCCTGACTCTAAATAATTATTTAAATATCAACTTTGAGGTTTAATCAGCAATGATCGTATTAAAAAAAGGCTTAGTTTCTCTTGTCATGGCAGCTTCTTTAGCCGCTGTTTCTTCATCTGCCTTTGCTGCACCAGAAGGCGAAGCTAAAGTAAAAGAAGCTATTGAAAATACCCTTTCAGGAATAGCAACATCACAAGCAGATGTTAAAGCTGGCGACTTGGAAGCGGCCTCTAAAGATATTCTTTTAGCAGCTCAAGCATCAAAAGAATTCCGTTTTGAGGTAACAGAACGTCAACGTGAAAAAGCAACGAATTTGTTAAAAGGTGCTCGTAAATCAGCGCAAGAAGGTAATGCGGCTGCTGCTGCTGAAGGCCTAGAGAAAGCTTTGGCTTCATTTACAGAAATGAAAGCTAAATACGACCTAACTCATTAATTAGTAACTGGGCTGTAAAATCAGATTCGATTGTAATTTTATAATTGAATCTGACTGGCTTAATAAAAACAGCTTAACAGCATTTTTAATTATGGTTAATTTAAGATAACTACATGTTAATTGTGGTAGAATTATTTTTGGCAAAAGCTATTAAGTTAGCTAAATTGTCAATATCATTATAAATAACAACAAGTTGAGGGTTAGTAAAGCATGAAATCTTTGAAAAAAATTTTGCTATCTTTGTTTATTGCGGCATCAGTTGGATCTGTTTCAACGTCAGTTTTAGCTGAATCTGATCCAGGTAGAATTTCTTATACACCTGTTGAAGCAATTGATTTAGTAGTAAGTAAAATAAAAGCTGCTATTGAAGGAATTGATAAGGGTGCAAATTCTGAGGATGCTGCTGCACTTATCAAACAAGCAACAGACGCTAGTAAAGAAATCAACGCAAATGATAAAGTTGATATGGCTCGTACAAAAGCGAACAGAAAATTGAAATCTGCTATAGCTCATGCTAAAGAATCAGCATTGCCAAAAGCTGAAGAAGAATTGAAAGAAGCTGAAAAAGATTTTGAAGCTCTTAAAGGTTTGATTTAAGACCATATCGAGCCCTATCAAGACTCCAATGGAACTTGATAGGGTTTTTTATCGGTATTATTAGCCGGTATCAATTCGTTAGTACCTACTTTTACAAAAAATGCTTTATAGGCACTTCATTGTGATAAGTCATTAAAAATCTCCATTTCCCCAAACTCCAGCTAAATATTGCAGCACAACCGCTAATGTACCTAATCCCCCAAAGGATTGTAATAGAGGCCATTTATACCAAGGATTAAATGCACCGTCATTTAAGTTTCTAATACACTCAATTTGATTTTCTATTCGTTTAATAACGAAATCACTGGGAATTTTCTGATTACGTTGTTCGCTTATTTTTAGAGTTAACTGCACTATTGCTTTTTCTCGAGCCATTTTGGCGCCATGTTGTAAAGACAATTCAGCGGAAATCGAATAAACTAGCATGGTAAAAAACACTATCTTTAGTCCCCACGATAAGTCCCAATCATCTATTTAAGGACTACGTGCTATTAACAATAAAGCTATGCAAATTACCGGACCAAAGATAAGTGGCTGAATAGTTGCTGTCAAACGTCTTGCCATTTGAATGTCGAGCCAATCATTTATGCATCTGGATCGACTTTTTCTTCAGTCATTATTTGTCCTTTATTGTTTGTTCTTGTTTAACCTCTCAAAAAAAAAATTTAATGCAGAATTATAGAGGGGGAAAAATTTTAAAATCAGTGCCTGCTAAAGAAGATATAGCGGTATAGTTCAGGATGAATAATTCACGCTTATTTATTTGTAGCAAGCCTTCCTCTTTAAAAGCTTGTAGACTCCGATTTATATGAACAACGGTCAGACCAAGAGTATCTGCTATGTCCTCTTGGTTTAGCGGAAATTTAAATGAATATCCGTTGTTTAAACCGCGTAAGCTAAGTCGATGATGAAGCTCTAAAAGCATGAATGCGAGCCTTTCTTGTGCACTACGATGTGCAATATTGTAAAGATACATTTCTGTTAATTTCATGTCACAAGCTAAGGCTGATGCAAGACAGAGACCTAGTTCCGGTCGAATGGAAAATAAATCGACTATATTTGAAATCCTGCAAACAATACTGTTTATAAGGGCGATGGCAGAATAAGTGGTCGGGCCTCCTAATTGATTTTGAAAGCCAATTAGTTCACCTGGCAATATTGAACGAAAAACATGACGTTTTCCGTCTTCTGAATGCCTAGTTAACATAATCCATCCCTCTCTTAAAATAAATAATGCTTCATTCATATCACCTTGACGATACAAATATTGCTTGGCTAAAAGAGCCACATTTTTTATGGGAGAGGATTCAATTTCTGTTGAAGACCTATTTAACAGGTTTTTGCAAAAGCAGTGCTGTTTATAAGGACACGTTAAACAAAGTCCAATAAGACCAAATAAATGACTAGGCATCTAAATAAAATTCCAAAGCCGATAGTAATAACCTTAAAGATCAGTCTAGCATGCATAAGTGTTTAATATAATAGGTATAACTACCTATTCAACCAGTAACATTGCCATTAAAAAGCTGAAAAATGCTGTTAGCCGGATTATTTATTTTTAAAAAATTAACTTAGATTAATTTTTTAAAATGGATAGCGAATAAAATAAACTGACCTTACATGTTAGATTAAATGTTCAAATCTTTATCTAGTGATACTTGATTTCTAATAATTTAGGGGATCAATAGATAACTTTTCTAGACGAAAACACAAAAAATGGGCTTATAACATTCTGAATGTTATGCGTATTAATTCTAAGCTGATCTTTCTGTACTTAAATTTGGAGATGAAACGATGAATGAAATAAAAGAAAATAATGGTTTCGGTTGGGTGCGAGATTTACCAGACTTTAGAGACTACTCACCTGAACATGAAAAAATTAAACCGTTACTTCAGAAGCTTAATGTACTGTCTAACCCAGTAGCTTTGCCTGTTAAAATAGATCTCAAAGCTTGGTGTGCGCCTATAGAAAATCAAGCTGCGTTGGGTTCATGCACGGCTAACGCGGCTGTAGGAATGATTGAGTTTTACGAAAAGAAAGCCTATGGTGTATGGCTGGATGCATCAAGATTGTTTCTTTATAAAGCCACGCGTAATCTTTTGGGTTGGACAGGGGATACCGGCGCTTATTTACGGACTACGATGGGTGCAATGGCCTTATTCGGTGTTCCGCCAGAAAAATATTGGCCTTATAAAATCGCTAGTTTTGATGTAGAGCCTACTGCCTTTTTATATGCCTTTGCACAATCGTTTCAGGCGATTAATTATTATCGCTTAGATCCTTTGGGTACCACACCAGCTAACCTGCTCAATCAAATTAAGACTAATTTGGCAGGAAATTTGCCTTCTATGTTTGGCTTTACGGTGTATGATTCTATCAGTCAAGCAAATGGTGTAGGTAAAGGTAAAATTCCATTTCCTTGCCCGACAGATAAGGTGGCAGGTGGTCATGCAATTATGGCGATTGGATATGATGATACTATGGTTATTAAGAATGCTAATTGTGGAAAAACAACTACCGGTGCTTTATTAATTAGAAACTCTTGGGGAACTAGTTGGGGTGAGGGAGGTTATGGCTGGCTACCTTATGAATATGTTCTTAAAGGACTGGCTGTAGATTGGTGGACGTTGATCAGTGAAAAATATGTCGAAACAACAAAATTCGGGATTTAGATTTAAAACCTAAAAAAGTTCAACAAATTGCCTTTTCGTAGCCAAAATGACAGAGCATGAAAACGACTGGTCATCGAGAAGGCATACAAATTTATGTTGTGTGACGTTGAGTTCATCTTATTAAATGCACACTTATTCATATCCTAGATGTTATTAGATTTGAATTGCTCTAATGGTTTTCAGCACTTTAATGATGGCTATTAACAAATAGTGAATTAAATTCACTATCAATGTAATAGGGTTATAATTTGTAAAGTAGCTGGCGCATGGTGTTCAAAAAAATTATTGGAGTTGTCTTTTTAAAAAGAATTAAGGCAATTGTAATAACATTATTTAAATTACCAGCAATGAAAGCTATTTAGTAATTAAACGATATGAATATGACAGAACAAGATAGAGTATTTCAACAGACATCTCAAGTAGAAGATTTCACTTTTGACGAACGTGTTGCCAAGGTTTTTGATGATATGGTGTCGAGAAGTGTGCCTTTTTATAATGAAGTTCAGCGCATTCAGTCTGATCTCATTATAGATTTTTTACCTGAGAATGGCGGTATAGTTTGCGATTTGGGTTGTTCGACCGGGACTACTCTCGAATACTTAACCAATCATCCGAAGTGTCCTGAAAATACTCAATTTATAGGCTATGATAATTCTGAGTTTATGCTGGATAAAGCTCGAGATAAATTACTCACTCAAATAAATGCCGGTAAAGTATCGTTAATTACCGCTGATCTTAGTGAACTACCCCAATTACCCGCTTGTAATATAGTCATTCTTAACTGGACATTACAATTTGTAAGGCCCATGGGTAGAGAGCAATTGTTAAAAACCGTTTTTCAAGCACTTAAGCCGGGTGGAATTATTTTGTTATCAGAGAAAATTCTGGCAAATGATCCCGTATTAAACCGTTTATATATTGATCACTATTTGCAATTTAAAGTTTCCCAAAGTAGTTATACAGACCTTGAAAATCAGCGTAAACGTGAAGCGCTGGAAAATGTGTTAATTCCATATCGACTGGATGAAAATTATGCTCTATTGCAAAGAGCGGGTTTTGAACGTATTGGCACTTATTTTCAATGGTTTAATTTCGCTTGTATGATTGCTGTTAAGATTTAAATGGCTCTTGTCAACATGATTAAAGAGTAAAAACTCACTCTGTGTTGTATAGAAATTGATGGTAGGATAAATACTTGTAACTACCTTTACGCATATTAAAAAAGAGTAATTCTGGTAAACTCATTAAAATGCCTTTAGCACCGGATTTGAGATTTTTTCCGGCGTCAAACGGCCAACTGAAAAAACCCAATAGACTTTGCCCAAGCCCGGCTGCGGTATTAAATACTCCAAAAAAGGGTCTTAACGTAAGGCTATCATCAGTAAAGAAAATAAAAAAAGCATCATCTGGATTATAGGTGTAGATAGAGCTGGTAAAGGTGTTTACTTCACGAAGATTAACCATAAATTCGTTATTTTTGGCATAAAGCTTGGTTAATTGTTGATCACGATAAGAACTTAAAAGTTCGTTATTCTTTACGTTAAAATTTTCTTGTACAGATTGGAATGAAATGAAAGGAATAAAATTATATTCTGCAGAAATAGTCCCTCCTAATTCATTTTCTGATTTCTTCATTAATAATAAGTCTTGATTGCTCTCAGTTTTCGCTTTTTTTAATAAGGCGTTATCAATTGTTCTAAATAGTTCGGTAACACAATTTCGGGTAATCAGATCATAGCTATAATGAGTTGTCAGTTCTGAAATAAGATTATTTTGATAAGCATCCAATTCATTTAATGCGGATATTAATTGTTGTTGAGATAGCTCCGATACAACCCAATCAGGTAGAGGTGCACTTTTTGTTGGTAGTGCTTTTTCACCGATATAACGAATACTTTTATGCTCGCCGACTTTAAGCAATTCAAAATATCGGTTGGCTGCCATTTCTAAATTACTGTAGCTTGCCTCGGTAAGATCATCCAGATTTAGCAATTCATGACGAGTTTGTGTCAGATTGTTTTTTGCATCATTAATCTGTACTAGCATTTGAGTTGTGTAATGGGCATATTGATCAGTAGTGATCCATTCACTATCCCGTGCAAAATCATCAAGAAAAACCCATTTGCCTAACTTTAATGAGCGGTCGATCACAATAATTCTAGCTAGGTTAATCAATGTCGCATAACCCCAATCTGGACGCTGTGAATTAACAGACGTCACTAAAATTAGGGTCAATTGATCTTTTAATTTTTCCAATGCCAACCTTTCTTTTTCAGTGATTAATTCAGTGCTTACAAAGAAAGCATCAGACCTTAGGGGGTGTCCATCCATCAGAACTCGTATAGCGATTAATCCGGTAAGATAATCGGTATAAATGTCTGAAAATGAATTAATCATGGAAGGGAAATTATCTTTTGATAAGATCGGTTTCTCAATTGGCCAATGTGTTGGTGTCAATGCTTTAATACTGCCGCTAATATTTTGGCTTCGAGAACTGAGATAATCTTGACCATAGCGCTGTTCAATTTTGTTGCGCAGCACTTCAATAACGGGCGACGATTGAGATGATGGGGTCTTGGCTTGATTGCTTAATTGTTGTTGGCTGTAAAAAAGCCCGACACCCTTAAGTTGAATGTCTATAGCAGTTCTGGTGTCTAAAAGGGTCTCATCTTGGCTAGCTTTGTACAATAGGCGTTGCAAGAGAAAACGATCTTTATCGATTTGATTAATTTGATTAAACTGTTGTTTCTGTGCCAAATACTGCAATTTAAAATAATCTCTAAGTCGAGTAAATGTTTCATTAGAAACATCGATATGACTTGAATGAATGCGGCGATTTTGCAAAAAACGATATTGGAAATGAAATTCTTGTTTATCTTGTTTCAGCAAACGAATTAAACCCGAATCATGATGCTGAAAATGATAGACTTCATCATCAAATTCTATGGCACTATGCCCGCCACTGGAGTTGCCCTCACTGGCTTCTATATAAAGATATTCAAAAGAGGCTGCCAAAACGGTACATGGGCATAGTGCTATCCAGAGTAGTCCAATGAAAAAAGGCTGCATAGTTAAGCGCCTAATTAAATACGCTAATGTTCTGCAGCCTTTTAAAAACAATTGATAACCTAGTAGGGTAAAATATTATTCTTCAGAATCATACCCATCTTGAATAGACTCCATTTTTTTAGCATCATTCCCTGCAAAATTCTTCTTATAAGTATCATAAGCAACACCTTCAACATCGGCTTTTTTTAAACCTTTTCCGATGCCTTTGAGTGTCAGGGGGTCTTGACAACAATCAGTTATTCCAGCATCTGCAGCAATATCGCTTAGTCCTTTTTGAAAAGAATCGTAATTTGCTGAAGATGGCGAAGACTTGACATAAGCCATCGTATAATCAGCGATATCATTTTGGTATTTTTTGTCTTTACCTGAAAGTGATGAGGGGCTGCTAAAAATCGAACTTGTTGAGTCAGAAATACTCTCTGAACTCTCTGAAAAAGAACAACCGCTGATGTTTATAGCTGCAATTAAAAAAGCGCAAAAAAGATTAAACGGTTTTGAATAGTCTATATGTAAACGCATAAATATTTCCTATGGAATGTGAAGAATGAAATTGGATATTTGGGTTACTGTTCCTTTGCAGAGCCTGTTTCATTAGTGGTGGTCCAAATTCGATAAAGCACTTCAAAATCAATTGGTACATACACTACAACAGGTAGTTTACTATTGTAACGATATAAATGGTTATCTCCGTGTATTTGTACAAATGTATTCTGATCTTTTTTTTCAGGTGGGCAGGCCATAAGTGTTGATGCAGGAGCTTTTACCGAGGTAAGAATATAGTAAGAAAACCCCCAGCCTGGAACAGTTTTCTCATCCAATTGTCCTCCAAACCAATGATGATTACAGTCTGCTTTAATCGTTTTACCTATAATGATTTCCAGTTTCTTGTCATTTTCATCAGCAACGGCTTTTAGGTTGATAACCATTCTTTTATAACCTTTTTCTGCCGGAGGATAGGGTTTAATTACATCAGTATCAGATAAAGCCACAGTATTGAATAATAAAAAACCGCTGACAACAAGCCATCTGTTAAAGCATCTCATTTTATATTCTCTTAGAGTGTAAGGACTTTGATTAACATTAAAGTATTCAGATAGCTAACACAACAATAATTACAGTCACATTCTTTTTCCTGCGGGTCATGATGAAAAATAAAGTAAAATGATGAAACTTACAAAGTTTCAGTTCATTAGTCTCAAACAGACCTAAATAGGTAAATATGAAAAATTATAAAATCGCTATACTGGCCGGTGACGGCATCGGTCCTGAAATCACCAAAGAAGCCATCAAGGTGCTTAAAGTTATAGAGGAGCGTAATGATGTCACATTTGAATTGATGCCAGCTGCATTTGGTGCTTGCGCTTATTTTGAATTTGGAGATGCATTTCCGCAAGCGACAATCGATATTTGTGATCAGGCAGATGCCATTTTAAAAGGCACGATAGGCCTTAGTCATGACGAATCCAAAAAAATCCCTATTGATAAACAACCTGAACGTGGTGCTTTGTTGCCGCTACGCCGTCGTTATAATACCTATGCGAATTTCCGTCCGGTTTTTTTACCCAAAGCTTTAGGTCATTTTTCTCCTTTAAAGCCAGAAATAATCGGTGAGGGGATTGATATTATTATGGTTCGTGAACTGGTCGGTGGCCTCTATTTTGGTCATAAAGAAGCGGGTATTAATGAACAGGGCTTACGCTATGTTAAAGAAACCTTAGAATATGATGAGTTGCAAATTCGTCGTATTTTGCACCAAGCATTTAAGCTAGCCAGCAAGCGTAAAAAAATATTGCATAATATCCATAAAAGTAATGTTTTAAAATCCAGTGTGCTCTGGAATGAAATACTGGATGAGGTCGCTGTTGAGTATCCAGACGTTCAAGTTATGCATCAACTGGTCGACTCTGCTGCAACAAATCTTTGCTTGAGACCAACCCAATTTGATGTCATGGTTATGGAAAATATGTTTGGTGATATTCTTAGTGATCAGGGTGGTGGTATTTTAGGCTCTTTGGGACTTATGCCTTCGGCTTGCCTAGGGGATGATAAAGCCTACTATGAACCTTCACATGGATCTGCACCGGATATTGCCGGAAAAAATATCGCCAATCCTTACTCCATGATAGGTTCGGTTGCCATGATGCTGGAAAACAGCTTTGATATGGGCGATGAAGCCAAAAATGTTTGGGCGGCCATGCAGGGCGTTTTTGCAGATGGTTTTTCAACAGCTGATCTTTCCAAACCAGGAACGGGTGTTGTGATGATTAGTACAGTTGAGTTTGGCGATAAGGTTGTAGAAAAACTAAGGAACATGCCTAAAGTTTAAGGGGTTATTTTTTTATAAGGATTTGAAATAATGAAGGGCAAAGTGAATAACTTCGCCCTTTTTTGGTATTTTTCGAAGTTAACTATAGTTTTAGCTCATAATAACTATGCTTTAGCAGTTAATTAAGCTTTATAAGTCACTCTTGTATTAAACATTTTTAATCTTATATTGTCTGTTGTTCATGTTTAACAATCTATGAGAAATTCTGATGAGTAAATCTTTAATAAGAGATTTGTTATTGATAGGCATTTTTTCTACTAGCTTATCTGGCCCCATTTCATTGTCAGCAGCTGGATTGCCTCCTTACGTTGATGGGCAGCCTTTACCATCTTTGGCTCCCATGTTGGAGCATAGTATGCCGGCAGTGGTTAATATTTCAACTTCAACCAATATTCAAGTTAACGAAAATCCATTAATGCAGGATCCTTATTTTCGTCAATTTTTTAATGTGCCTCATCAATCGCGTCAGCAACAAAAAAACAGTTTGGGTTCAGGTGTGATTATTGACAGTATCCAAGGTTTGGTGCTCACTAATAATCATGTAATCGATAAAGCAGATAAGATTTTGGTTACCCTAAATGATGGTCGCCAACTTAATGCTGAATTAATTGGTACGGATCCGGAAGCAGATATTGCCATAATTAAGGTACCGGCTAAAAATTTAACCCAACTTCCCATGGCTGATTCTAGTCAACTGAAAGTTGGTGATTTTGTAGTTGCTATTGGTAATCCATTTGGTTTAGGTCAAACCGTAACCTCTGGTATTGTTAGTGCTTTGGGTCGATCTGGTCTAGGTATTGAAGGTTATGAGGATTTTATACAAACTGATGCTTCTATAAATCCCGGTAACTCAGGTGGAGCTTTGGTTAATCTTCGCGGAGAATTAGTGGGTATGAATACCGCAATTTTGGCACCAACTGGTGGTAATGTTGGGATAGGTTTTGCGATTCCCAGCAATATGATAATGCCTATTAAGGACTTATTGGTTAAACATGGCGAAGTAAAACGCGGTTTGTTGGGGGTAACTACTCAAGATTTAACACCAGAACTGGTTAATGCTTTCAACCTTGAAAATAAACATGGCGCAGCTATTAGTCGAATTGAAGCTTATTCACCTGCTGAAGAAGCAGGCCTGGAACCGGGCGATGTTATTGTCTTAGCGAATGGACGGGTTGTTAAAAGTAGTCAGGATATACGCAATATCGTTGGTTTATTGCAAATTGGCGATAAAGTAAATTTGGAATATTTTCGCGGCAATGAAAAAAAGGAAGCGGTTGCTATTATCGGTAAACAAGAACAGCCACAATTGTCCGGTGAAAAGTTGCACCGTTTATTAAAAGGAACCGTGTTAAGTGTAATGGAAAAAAATAAGGGTGAAGGCGTTTTATTTGAAAAAATCCATAGTACTTCGTATGCCTGGCGGGTAGGTTTGAGACCGGGTGATATTATTTTATCGGCGAATCAATATCGCGTGCATAATCTTGAAGAATTAAAGAAGATTGTGAATCCTAACGATGCTTTATTGATTAATATTCAGCGTGGGCAGGAAGCTTTTTTTGTTGTATTAAGATGAGTTCGCAAGAATTTCAAGTCATGAGTATTAAATAATGGGCATGGAAAAACAATTTATACCTTTAAATATAGCTATATTAGTTGTTTCTGACACGCGTACCGAAGCTGATGATACATCAGGACAAACATTGGTTGATCGCGCAATAATATCTGGACACAATGTTACGGGAAAAAAAATAGTGCCTGATGATATTTATCAAATTAGGGCTGTAGTTTCGAACTGGATTGCCGCTGATAATATTAATGTGGTCATTTGCACGGGCGGTACCGGTGTTACAGGTCGAGATGGAACGCCCGAGGCAGTAATGCCTTTATTGGATAAAGTACTGGATGGATTTGGTGAGACATTCAGAATGTTGTCCTATCAAGATATTAAAACCTCAACCATACAGTCTAGAGCGATTGCCGGAGTAGCAAACGCAACTTACGTTTTTTGTTTGCCCGGTTCATCTGGTGCCTGTCGAACTGCTTGGGATGACATCATTAAGGAACAATTAGACTACCGAACAAGGCCTTGTAATCTGGTTCAGTTAATGCCTCGATTAATGGAGAAATGATATGAGGTCATGTTTTTTATTTCTGGGTGCGATAAGTGCATTGATCGGCGTTGGTATGGGCGCATTTGGTGCACATGGTTTAAAGACTGTTTTAAGTGTTGAGCAGTTGACAATCTTTCAAACCGCGGTAACTTATCAAATGTGGCATGCGCTTGGATTGGTAGGGATTGGTATTATTTACCAGCAACTTACAACGTCCAAATTGCTTGTTTGGGCTGGTTGGTTGATGTTCATTGGCATACTTGTATTTTCTGGCAGCTTATATCTGCTGGTATTGCTGGATTTAAAGTGGTTAGGCATGATAACACCAATAGGTGGAGTAAATTTTATAGTAGCTTGGATTTTGATCGCTATTTTTGCAGGACAGAAGCAACATCACAGTAGGTACACTCATGAGCGACGTTAATCCCCAAACTATTTATTTAAAAGATTACACGGTTCCAGATTTTTTGATTCGCTGTGTTGATTTGAGCTTTAGCTTGGCTGAAGAAAATACACGGGTAATTTCAAGGTTAACATTAAAACGAAATCCTGATAGCCAAACAGGTGACGCGCCACTAATTTTGGCGGGTGAGAATTTGACACTAATAAGTGTCATTTTGAATGATGATAATGAATTAACGGAAAAAAATTATCAGCAAACACCTGATTCATTGATTATAAAAGATGTTCCTCAACATCGTGAATTTGTGCTGACTATCGAAAATATTATTAATCCAAAAGCAAATACGGCATTGGAAGGCTTGTATCTTTCAAACGGAATGCTTTGTACACAATGTGAAGCGGAAGGTTTTAGGAAAATTACTTATTTTCTTGATAGACCTGATGTAATGTCAAAATTCACCACAACGTTGGTTGCTGACAAAGACCGTTATCCTATTTTATTATCAAACGGAAATAAAGTGGCTCAAGGTGAGTTAGCTGATAATCGCCACTGGGTAACCTGGGAAGATCCCTTTAATAAACCTTGTTATTTATTTGCATTGGTTGCCGGGCAACTTGAGTGCATAGAAGACAGTTTTACAACTCAATCAGGTCGAAATATCAGTTTGCAGATTTTTGTCGAAAAGCATGACTTGGACAAATGCGCGCACGCTATGCAGTCACTCAAAAATGCCATGCACTGGGATGAGCAGGTTTATGGCCTTGAGTATGATTTGGATTTATATATGATTGTTGCGGTTGGACATTTCAATATGGGTGCCATGGAGAATAAAGGTCTTAATGTGTTCAACACCAAATTTGTTTTGGCGCGGCCTGATACAGCAACTGATTTTGATTATGAACATATTGAGGGAGTTATTGGTCATGAATATTTCCATAACTGGACAGGTAATCGAATTACCTGTCGAGACTGGTTTCAACTTAGCTTGAAAGAGGGCTTTACGGTATTTCGCGACCAAGAGTTTACTGGCGATCGAACGTCTAAAGCGGTTAAGCGTATAGAAGATGTTATTAATCTTCGTACCCGTCAGTTTGCCGAAGATGCAGGCCCCATGGCGCATCCAATCCGCCCTGATGCCTACATAGAAATTAATAATTTTTATACTTTAACAGTTTATGAAAAAGGCGCTGAAGTAGTACGGATGATTCATACTTTAGTTGGTGCCGAAGGCTTTCGTAAGGGTAGCGATTTATATTTTGAACGTCATGATGGCCAAGCAGTCACCTGCGATGATTTCATTAAAGCGATGGAAGCCGCTAATGCCGTTGATTTGAGCCAATTTCGTCGTTGGTATGAACAAGCAGGCACGCCAGTACTAAGTGTTAAGCAATATTACGATGCGGCTGCAAATACGCTAACGTTAACTATCAATCAACATTGCCCAGAAACACCTGGGCAAACAGTTAAAGAGCCATTACATATTCCTGTCACTGTCGGCTTAATTAATAAAGATGGCTCCATTGCGCCTTGTAAATTAAAATCTAATGTTGTTGATAGAACAGATCATGCTATTTTGCAACTGACTCAAGCTGAGCAAAGTTTTGTCTTTGAAGATTTAAAAGAAAAGCCTGTTGTTTCTATTTTAAGAGGGTTTTCAGCTCCTGTTAAGTTGATGATGGAGCGTAATCTTGAAGAGTTAGCTTTTTTATTAAGTCATGATTGCGATACATTTAATCGCTGGGAAGCCGGTCAACAACTTGCCGGACAGATAATAGCCGATCTGATTGTTGACATACAAAATGGGCGTGATTTACAACTTAACCCGATTATTATCAATGCGGTAAAGCAGGTAATGGAGCAGTCATGGGATGACTTGTCTTATTTCTCACTATTACTAAGTTTACCCTCAGAAAACTATTTGGCTGAGCAAATGCAGGTTATTGATGTCGAAGCCATTCATGCTGCTCGTGAATTTGTTCTGCTAACACTGGCGGAGCAGTTACAAATACAATTTAAAAACTTGTATCGGGACTGTCATCGTGAAGAATCCGGTTCGTTTGATGCCGGTGCAATTGGTCGTAGACGTATTAAAAATACTTGTTTAGCTTATTTGGGAAGATTAGAACAGCAAGAAGTGCGGCAATTGTCACAGCAGCAATTTGATACGGCTAAAAACATGACCGATCAAATAGCGGCCTTGGCAGTTATAGTTAATAGTTCACATTCTGGTAAACAAAAGTGTCTCGACAGCTTTTATGAACAATGGAGAGATGAAGCTTTGGTGATTGATAAATGGTTTGCACTACAAGCTTCTAGTCATAACTTGGATACATTTGATACTGTACAAAAGTTAATGCAACACCCTGCTTTTGATCTAAGAAATCCGAATCGAGTTAGATCGTTAATTGGTGCGTTTAGTCAAGCCAATCCACTGCATTTTCATGAGGCCAACGGACAAGGTTATCAATTTTTAGGCGATCAAATAATTTTCCTGAATACTTTAAACCCACAAGTTGCCTCACGCATGTTAAGTGCTTTAACGTCTTGGCGAAGATATGATAAAAACAGGCAAGCTCTAATGAAAATACAGTTGGAAAGAATTATGAACACCGAGTCAATATCTAAAGATGTTTATGAGGTTGCCAGTAAAAGTCTGGTCTAATCGGTCACATTTTTTGTCAGCATGAATTTTGCTTAGCAGTAATAAAACTATCATCGAGTCATTTAATAAAGAATCGTTGGTATCTTATAAACTAACGATAAGAGTTAGATGTTTCTAGCGTTTAAGGGATTGTCGACGTTCAGTCCTGCCCTATGATAGAATCCCTACATTTATAATTAATATTTATCCAGATTAGCTGGTCAGTAGTTGGTTCCATTGAGTACTGGCTGGGATTTCATATTGACGAACCAACTAAAGTTTTTAATAAAAACGCCTAGCGCCGCTGATCATCAGGGTCAACCTAATAACTCCCTACTATAAATTAAAATATAATGACTTTCCCTATTTTTCAATCAAGTCCTTCTAGCAATGATGATAGTAACTCTTCTATGAAATCTAATCGCTGGATGTTGATTTTTACCTTTATCATCAGTGCCTATATGCTTTTTGGACATTTAGGTGGGATGGCACTAATTTCGCCAGATGAAGGTCGTAACGCAGAAGTTGCAAGGGAAATGAGTCAATCGCATTCCTGGTTAGTGCCAACTTACGACGGACTCACTTATCTTGATAAGCCGGCATTCTATTTTAAGACAGTGGCACTGTCTTTTTCATTATTTGGTGAATCAGAGGCTGTCGCTCGATTGTCATCAGCTATGTTTGGATTTGCTTTGGTGATTATGGCGTTTTTCTTTTGTCGAAAAATGTACGATCAACGTACTGCAATTTTAGCCACGTTAATCATATCAACGACGCCACTTTATATGGCATTTGCAAGAATAGTGATTTTTGATATGACATTGGCTTTTTTTGTATCAGCCACCATTTTTTCCTGTTTTCTAGCTGAAGAAAATACAGATAAACAGCGTATGCGTTGGTACTTAATAGGAGCAGTGATGGCAGGCTGTGCAACTTTGGTTAAAGGCCCTGTGGGCTTCATCATTCCTTCTTTAGTGATAGCTATTTTTAATGGTTTTGAAGGTAGACTTGGAGCTATCAAGCGGGTTTTTGCTTTACGAAATTGGTTGGTATTTTTCGCTATTGTGTTGCCATGGTTTATAGGATTATCGTTGCTTTGCCCCGATTTTCCTTATTATGGAATTATGAGAGAATCAATTGCTCGCTTTACGACGACTGAATTTCATCGTACAGCCCCTTTCTATTATTATGCGCCCATTATTCTTGGAACTTTTTTTGCTTGGAGCTTATTATTACCCGAAGCTGTTGTTGTAGCATGGCGTAATAGAAAAGATTGGTCACGTGCAGATCGCCTATTTATTATTTGGGTCATTGTTGTTGTCTTGTTTTTCTCGGTATCACAATCGAAATTACCTGGCTACATTCTGTCTGCTGTAATGGTTCTTGGTATATTGACGGCACGTATTTTTGCTATGGCGTTTAATAATAGTAACGGACGAACTGCAGGCATTATATGGCACGGCACAATACCATTATTATTATTAAGTATTTTGGCGTTTGTTTTGTTAGCTAATGTTGCTATTAATCCAGAACTACTTAAAAGCAGATTAACATTAAGGCCCGAGCTATTTGATCTCTTTATGCCTACAGTTGTGCCCATGGCGGTATCATTTGGTATTGTTGCAGTACTTTCTATTTGTGCATTATGGAGTCGAAACACGAAATTTATTTTCTTTGCCTTCATAAGTTTTCCACTGTTATTAATGACTGTTAACTTTGATGTTTTGTCAATTTATGCAGAATCACGTTCTGCTCGAAGTCTTGCAAAAACTATTCCTTCAACATTATCTCAAGATACTGAACTGGCTTGTATGGAATGTATGCCTAATGGCCTGCCTTTTTATCTCAAACGATTTGTAACGGTTTTAAGTGATACGGGTAAAGAATTAACCAGCAATTATGTCATTTTTACGCTGAACTCGGGAAAACCTTGGCCGGAAGGAATTGCACCAATGGCAAAGTGGCATGATTGGTTGACTACCCGTAATCATCCAATTTATTTGATGGGTGATCAGGCTCATTTACCCTTGCTAAATTCAGTTGCGCTCGAGTATGGTGTTGAAGTAAATAAACTGGATTCTAAATATTCTGCCGTTTTACTTCCCACTCCAGCAAGGAAATAATATGTGTGGTATTTGTGGGTTAGTCATTCCAAACGGGATAGAAGATAGTAGTTTGATACGGCACCAAGTTAATCAGATGATTGATGCACTGATGCACAGAGGCCCTGATGATACCGGTATTGACGGGGATCATTCAGCTGTCTTTGGGATGACTCGATTAGCTATTCGAGGATTAAGCGATGGCAAGCAACCCATCGTAGATGCTGATAGTGGCGTTATGATGGCCTGTAATGGTGAGATAGATAACCATCTTGAATTACGAGAGTGGTTGCTTAGTCGTGGGCGAACTGTTGATCAGAGCACTGATGTTGCAGTGATTCCAGGGCTATATTTAGAGTTAGGTGATGCTTTTGTCGAAAAACTTAAAGGGGCTTTTGCTATTGCAATTTGGGATCCTCGTGATAAAAAAATATTGCTGATTCGAGATAGAGCGGGTGAACGGCCACTATTTTTTACAATTAATGACGGTGTTGTTTCTTTTGCATCATTAATAGCCGCATTGGTAACATCTAGTAGTGGGGCTTTTAATATCGGTGTTAATGCAGTTCACAATTATTTGCAAGCGGGCTTTTTCATCGCTCCGGAGACACCGTTTGCTACTATTCAAAAAGTGTCCCCTGGTGAGGTGGTAACCATAACTACCGAGGGTATTCAACGCAAGCATTATTGGCGTTGGAATCCAGTACAAACTTCTAAGCGGCAAAATTCGTTAGATGTGTTTGATGAGATTTTTAGAGCGTCAGTAAGTAAACAAAGTGAAGTAGATGTTGATTTTGGTTTGTTTTTAAGTGGTGGGTTAGATTCTTCTCTCATTACAGCCGTTACTCGATCCATCCGTCCAGAAAAAACATTGAAAGCCTATAGCCTTCGTTTTACTGAAGAATCGTATGACGAGGGACATTATGCCGAGCAAGTAGCAAATACGTTGGGTGTTGATTTTGTGCCTGTTTGGGTGCGTCCTGAGGATTTTCCACCTACTATTGCTAAATTGGTACGGCAAGTTGGTGAACCACTAGCTGATCCGGCGTGGGTACCTAGTGCTCTTTTGGCTAGGCGTGCGGCTCAAGATGTGCGTGTAGCATTGGTCGGGGAAGGTGCGGATGAGCTTTTCGGAGGTTATCCGACTTATTTTGGTGCAGGATTGGCAGGCTACTATGCCCAGATACCTGATTCAATTAGAGGACTTATTCGACGTCTAGTAGAGAATTGGCCTACCAGCGATAAAAAAGTGACAATTCCTTTTTTACTTAAACGTTTTATTCAAGGCGATGAGCTAGAGTATCTTGGTCGACATATATTGTGGACATCGTCTATTTCACCAGCAATTTTAATTCGACTTGGAGTGACACCATTAATCATTAGTAGACCCAGTTACTTGCCTGCAGAAATGTTGGATCGTCTTCAACAATATGATCTGGAAAATTCTCTGGCAGAAGGTTTATTAACCAAGGCCGATAGAGCCAGTATGAAATCTGCATTAGAGTTACGAGCACCTTTTCTTGATCAAGATGTTATGGAGTTTGCTGCTACGCTTCCAGAAAATGAACGTATTTATCGCTTACAAACTAAAGTTTTTTTAAAGAAGTATGCCTTGCGCTACTTGCCTCACGATATAGTTCATCGTAAAAAACGTGGACTTTCTGTGCCTTTGAGTAGTTGGTTGCGAGAGCCGCTATATGATTGGGCAAAAGCAAGATTGTCATCGCCATTGTTGGCAAGTGTAGGGGTAAATCGATTAGTGGCAGTGGATTTATTACAAGAACATATGCAACGAAAAGCCGATCATGCCCGTGCAATCTGGACGTTATGTGTGCTCTGCGAGTGGTTGGAATGGGTGTCAGAAGCTAATGGTGAGTCCGCGCAAACTTTATAACTTATAAGCTTAGTTTAAGACGGGGTTTTTCCACTACGTCGTTGAGCTAAAATCCATTTTAATGAAAGGGGCAATAAAAAGAAAGCGCAGGCTGCTATAGCAAGATACTGTGCTAGATGAGATACATCTGCTTGTATTGCTCCTGCACCGACAAGTGTTGCTGTTACGCCAAGAGGAAGAAAGCCTAATACCGTACCAATCCAAAAGTCACAATGGCTAACAGAACTCATGCCTAATAAAATATCATTATATAAACCACTAATGGGTAACTGTCGCATAAATAAAACGGATCGCCATCCTCGTGCATGTGTAGATTGAGATAAGGCGATAATTTTTGGAAATTTTTTCTGGACAAATTCACGACCACTCCAGCGCGCAAAAATAAAAGCACCATAAGCACCAACAACAGTCCCGAAGTGGCTTAAAACAAAACCCCAAGTAAAGCCAAATATCACTCCCGCCAAAGTGCATAAAAGCAGTCGAGGCATACCTATTGCTGTTAGTAAGGCAGAAACAAGCATAAATATGGCCGGTGCTGCATAACCAGTTCCAGCCAGCCACAATTTAATTTGATGGCTTTGATTGAGCACTTCTTTTAATGGCACTGAGTAGATTAAAAAACTACAACCCACCACGATTATAAGAAGTAAAACCATAGCGATTTTTTTTGACAATTTATTTTTTGATTCAGCCACTATTCACCTGAAAAATTTAACGGGAGTTATCTTACATTCGGCCAGCTACATAAAAGCTATTGAAAAAAGATCCTTAAGTGAGACAAAATCAGTCGACATTGAGTGCATGCCGACCAGATCTTAGTTGGATAAGCCATGTCATTTGTAACATCATCAGCAGGGCTTTTATAATTCCTGTAAAAACTTATTTCCCATTCTTTAGTACCTTTAGTCTGAAAAACTCGGAAATATGGGTATAGAAATGGGGTAATTAAGTCAAACTCTTTAAATATCATGGTTATATCTTAACACATAAGCAACAGGGGTATTACTCATAACTGTAAAAAGCAACGTAATCTTTTTGTCGTTTTTTATAGCGTTCGACTTTAATAATTGATGAAAAGGATGCCGCTAAGATGCCCGATTATAGTATGAGAATGATAATTCCAGTCATAAAGAGATAACAACTTATCTCAATATCGACAATAAAATATTTTTGTCACAATACCTTAAAGAAACCTTCATTAGTTCGTCACAAAAGAGTTTTACTCTTTGTTCTGAAAATAGAATAAAGAAATTGAAGATCAATGATTTTCTGCTCTCGTAATCGCTCGTGGTCGACTTTTACAGACTTATTCTCTTAAGGAGATAAAAATGAAGCTACTTTACTCGATCCATAAATACGATGTATCCCTGTTTATCTGGCTAATTAATACCAGAATTCATGGCAGTCTAACTCAGTGCGGTAGATACTTATCAAAAACAGGTGACGGTCCTTTATATGGACTAATCATAGCTGGTTTATATGGTAATCAGGGCTTCAGTCCTTACTTACAAGCTATTCTTCTAGCATTTTTAATAGAACGAATTATATATTTTGTACTTAAAAACAGCTTGAAACGAAACCGACCCGAGGCAGCTCTAAAAAACTTCCACAGCATTATTACTCCGTCAGATCAATTTAGCTTTCCATCAGGGCATACTTCAGCAGCCTTCATGATGGCCACTTTACTCAGCTTTTACTTTCCTTCTTTATTCATCCCCCTTTATTGTTGGGCAACATTGGTAGGTTGTTCTCGCGTCGTTCTTGGGGTTCATTTTCCTACTGATATTTTAGTAGGTAGTATTTTGGGTATAGGTACTGCAATTTTTAGCTTAGGACAACTATGAAGATTTTTTATGGTGTACAAGGGACCGGAAACGGCCATATAACACGTGCTAGAGTAATGGCAAAAGAACTCTATGCAGCAGGACTGGATGTCACCTTTCAATTTACCGGCCGACCAGCCGATAAGTATTTTGAGATGGAGGTGTTTAACGGGTACCAATTAAGAACAGGATTAACCTTTAACACTGAAAAAGGACAAGTAAGTTATTTAAAAACAGCGCTTGATGCCAAGCCTATTACCTTCATTAGAGATATAAAAACACTGGATTTGACTGCTTATGATTTAGTGATCAGTGATTTTGAACCTGTAACAGCTTGGGCTGCAAAAAATCAAAAAATACCCGTTTTAGGCATAGGCCATCAATATGCTTTTAATCATGATATTCCTAGAGCCGGTTCCGATCCGATTGCTAATCAAGTCATGAAATATTTTGCCCCAGCTGATATAGGCGTGGGCTTACATTGGCATCATTTTGGGCAACCTATTTTACCACCTATTATTGATACACCTGAAACACCCAAAAGTATTGTTAAAAATAAAATTATTGTTTATTTGCCTTTTGAAGATCAACAAGAAGTGATTGATTTATTGAAGC